>Ga0326727_10005815_pt1 | contig 34730 bp, 31 predicted proteins | sample MB2enrmetagenome_FD_207643 | JGI IMG/M metagenome (GOLD analysis project Ga0326727, IMG submission 207643) | Lab enriched peat soil microbial communities from McLean, Ithaca, NY, United States - MB29MY | ecosystem: Environmental > Terrestrial > Soil > Wetlands > Peat | place: USA: New York...
AAAAACACCCCCGCGGGGGGGGGGGCTTCTTCTCCCCCCCCCCCCACCCCCCCCCCCCCGCCCCGGTGCGTTTTGAAACGGGATTGGGGGACATTATTTTTTACTATTTGTTTAAGCTCTTTACGTTATTTTGCGAGAAGACTTCCCACTTGGGGGGGGGCGATTCACGAACCGCTTTTCCTCGATACGCCGGCCTCGCAAAATTTCCCCACCCCGGCCCCTCATCAAAAAAAGTAGCCCTGGAAGTCGGTGTCAGACCGGAAGTCTCTCTGCTTGACATCGCCAACAGAGGGACATAGTTTCTTCGAAATTCGTAAATAACGACAATCGTAACAATGAACGGCACCCTTTCCAAGGATACCCACCGCGTCCTGCACGAGTTCATGCGAGCCATGCGGATGATGGAGCTTGGCGACTGGTCCGAGATTCTCAAGGGCGTCACATTGCTGGACATAGGCGTGTTGTATCACGCAGCCATGAACCCCGACGCGATGCTCGGCGAAATCCGCCAAATCCTGCAGGTGCCGCATAGCACCCTGTCAAGCGCGATCAACCGTCTGGAGCGGCGCAAACTGATCAAACGCGTCATCAGCGACAGGGATAAGCGTTCCTTCGTCCTCGATCTGACCGAAAAGGGACTCAAGGCCCATGAAGAACACTTGCACCTGGACGCCATGATCACCGAACATGTGCTCAAGGCCTTGGACAACGACGAGGAAAGGGAAACGCTCATCCGCCTCTTGGGCAAAGTCTCGAGAGCGTTGAGGCAGGTTTAATTTTTTTTTGGGATGTTATTACGAATATCGTATTTTTCGAATGAAGTTAGAAGTGCCGCGCTCGACGTCCGCTACCACGTCTTTGCTGGACGAGCGCTCCATGGAGTCATCGCGGAATTCGGAATAAACCGCTGGCAAGGCTGACACAAACCGCCCGCCGGCGTTGGCTGCGGGCCGAAACGGAGGAGAACACCATGCGCGGCGATGACAAGGCGATGCCTGGCGGCGACCGGGTCTGTCCGGCAGGGCATGCCGGGTGGCTTTCCACTTCCTTGCGCAGGCTGATCCACAATCCCGAGACGATCCTTCGGGATCTGGTCCATAACGGTGACACCGTGGTGGATCTCGGCTGCGGGCCGGGCTTCTTCACGCTGCCCATGGCCCGGATGGTCGGCGAGAAGGGATACGTCGTCGCCGTAGACCTCCAGGAAGAAATGCTTGAAAAGATGCGGCTGCGCGCCGAGCGTTCGGGCCTGTTGCCCCGCATCCGGCCACAAAAATGCACAAACCGGTCAATCGGATGCGCCGGTCCCGTGGACTTCGTCCTGGCGTTCTACATGGCGCACGAGGTTCCTGACGTTACGCGGTTCATGGAAGAAATATCCGGGGTTCTCAAGGAGGGGGGGCGCCTTCTTCTTGTCGAGCCGAAATTCCACGTCACTGCCGCACAATACAGGAAAACAGTGGATATCGCCCTCGGGGCAGGATTACGGATTCTCTTGGAGCCAAGGATACTGCTCAGCAGGGCTACGATTTTCGAACGAGTCTGAGCGCCTTCCCGGAATTCCACTCGTGTGAACGCTTGCAAAAAAATACCCGGCTGGGCGCGCAGCGCCCGACCGGGTCAAAGTTCTTAGGAGGAGGGGGTCCTGGGGAGGAACCCTTTGTTCATACGCGGAGAGTAGAAAAGGCTTCTTTTTCTACTCTCCGCTACGAAGCGTCTTCCCGCTGCACAGGGTTTCTCCTCTGTCCTCTATTTTTCCAACCCCAGCATTTCTTTAATAAGCGCCTTGGCGCGGCGGGCGACTTGCCCGAGTTCCGGTTTGGATATCTGGTCGTCCGCGCCCACGGATTCGCCTTTATGGCGCAGCTTGTCGGTGATCAGCGAGGAGAAGAGGATCACCGGCAGCGCTTTGAGCACGGGGTCGTTTTTGATGCGTTTGGTCAGGTTCATGCCGTCCATGCCCGGCATTTCGATGTCCGCGATGACGGTCTGCAGGTATTCGCTGATGTTGCGCCCTTCGGTCTGGGCTTTGTTTTTGAGGAATTCCAGGCGTTCCCAGGCGTCTTTGCCATTGGTGTAGAGTTCCACGTCGAATCCGGCCTTGGCCAGCAGGTCGCGTTGCATTTCGCGCACCAGGGTGGAGTCGTCGGCCACCATAACCCGGTACCGGGAGGTCATGGACAAATCGACGTCGGCGTCGAGGTGCAGTCCCAGGTCCGGATTGATGTCGGCGACGATTTTTTCCAGGTCGAGCAAAAAGACGATGCGGTCTTCCAGGCGCACCACGCCGGTGATCGAATCGCCGCTCATGGCGGAGACGTAAGGGCTGGGCGGTTCGACCGACTCCCAACTGATGCGGTGGATGCGGGTCAGGCCGGTGACCAGAAAGGCCGTGGTCACCTGGTTGAACTCGGTGACGATGACTTTGGGCGAGTCGGTCACCAGGCGTTTTTTCTCCAGCCACAGGCTCAGATCGACCAGCGGAATGATGTGGTTGCGCAGGTTGAAGGCCCCTAGCACCGAGGGGTGGGAGACTTCGGGCAGGGCGGTGATCCGCGGCAGGCGAATGATTTCCAGCACCTTGGCCACGTTGACCCCGTAATACCCCTTATAGGCCGTGGTGTCGTCCGTGCCGTCCCGGGCGATGACCTCTTCGTCCAGGTAGAATTCGACGATTTCGAGTTCGTTGGTGCCGGCTTCGAGCAAGATGTTGGTCTGGGCCATGGGGCGGTCTCCGCTGGAGGCTTGTTACGTTAACGAAACCAGGGTCTGATAAATGGCGTCAATGATATCTTTGGGGGTGGACGCCCCGGCTGTCAAGCCGATTTTTTTGCCGCGCAGCATGTCTTTGTCGAGTTGCTCCGCGGTTTCGACGTGCTGGCAGGGCGTGCCCGCGTCACGGGCTATTTTGGCCAGGCGTCTGGTATTGCCGGACTCAAATCCGCCGGCCACGACCATGACGTCCACCTGGCGGGCCAGTTCCACGGCTTCGTCCTGGCGTTCGCGGGTGGCCCCGCAGATGGTGTCGAGGGTAGGGATATCCCTGTGCAGCGCCTGGGAGAGGAAGCGGCGCACGTGAACGAATTCGGCCGTGTCCTGGGTGGTCTGGGCGGCCAGGAAATAGTCCCGGTCCGGGTTAAGCGGCAGCTTCGCCAGCTCGTCCAAATCGCCGAAGACCATGGAGTCCTCGCCCCCGTGGCTGAGCAGCCCGCGCACCTCGGGGTGATCGGCTTCACCATAGAGGAGTAGGGTCCGGCCCGCCCCGGTCTGTTCGGCGATCAGGATCTGGGCGCGTTTGACCTTGGGGCAGGTGGCGTCGGAAACCTTGATCCCTTTGGCGATGAGAGCCGCCTTGATCGCCTTTGGCACGCCGTGGGCGCGGATGACCACGTGCGCGCCGGGTTCGATGGCCCGAGGGTCTTCGGATATGCATACGCCCTGAGCGGCGTAAGCTTCGAGCACTTGCGGATTGTGGATGATCGGACCGAAGGTGTAGATGCGGGATTTGCCGCGGTTGTCTTTGAGCAGGGCCTTGAGCTTGCGCAGGGCCAGGTCCACGCCCATGCAGAATCCGGCCGTCTTGGCGCGCAGTACTTCCATGGTGAGAAAGCCTCCGGCATGGGCGGCGCGGGGGAAGAAAACCTCCGGCGGCCAAAGGGCTTCGCCCTTTGGAAACCCATATCGCATTACGTTGTCTTTTCGTCCGCGCCGGTCTCGCCAGACTCGATGGCCGCGATCAGCGCGTACAACTCGTCCCAGGAATTACACGAAGACAGGGCCTTGCGCAACGCGCGCGCGCCCGAGAGGCCTCTGGCGAAACGGGGGATGACCGTGCGCATTTTGAGCAGGGCGGTGTGGGGATTGCCGTGGCGCGCGGCCAGCTCGGCGTAGCGCCGGGCCATGACGGCGACGGACGCGGGCGTGGGCGCGCTCGGGGCGACCCCGCGCAAAAGCTCGCGCAGGCGGTCGAAAACGCCCGGGTCGGCGAGCGCGCCCCGGGCGAACATGATCCCTTCGGCCCCGGTTTCGCGCAAGGTGGCGGCAGCGTCCTCGGCGGTGAACAGATCGCCGGAATAGATCAAGGGAAGGGTGGTCCGCTCGCGCAAGGCGGCGAAGGCGCCGCGGTCCGCCGCGCCCGAGAATCCGTCCACGGCGAAGCGCGGGTGGATGGCGGCCCAGGCGGCGCCGGCGTCTTCCAGGCGGGGCAGCAGGTCGTGAAGCACCGGTTCGCTCGGCCGCCAGCCCAGGCGCAGCTTGACCCCGGTCCGGCCGGGTCCGGCCGCGCGCGCCATGGCGCGGGCGATGTCAACGAGCAGGTCCGGATATTTCAGCAGGGCCGCGCCCGCGCCGGTCTTGGCCACCTTGGGCACCGGGCAGCCGGCGTTGAGGTCGAAATAGCGGGAGCCCTGGGCGAGAAGCGTGTCCACGGCGCGGGCGATGAAATCCGGGTCCGCGCCGAAGAGCTGCACCACCAGGGGCGAGTCGTCCGGGGTGGTGGCCAGCAGGTCGCGGGTGCCGGCGCTGTTGTAAAGCAGGCCCTTGGAGCTGACCATTTCCGTGACGCAGACGGCCGCGCCGTGCTCGCGGCACAAAAGCCGGAAGGCCAAGTCTGAGAACCCGGCCAGGGGCGCGAGCCAGGGGGCGTCGGGGGATATGGGGAGGGCGGGTATGGTCATGGGCTTGGCGCGCGGCGCGCGGGGCAAGGCATAGCGTAAGGCGAGGCCTGAGGCAATGCCCGCGCGCTTTTGCATCCACGCCTTGACCTCGCCCTGTCTTTTGTCTAGCTTAACCGATTCCATCCGGGCGTTGGTCCGGATGCCCGGCGGCTTACGCTCCGGCGAAGAAGTGGATAAAGGGGGAGAAATGGCTGCGCGATCCGAATTTATCTGGTTTGACGGCAAACTCGTTGGCTGGGACCAAGCCAACGTGCACGTGATGACCCATACGCTCCACTACGGGCTGGGCGTTTTCGAGGGCATCCGGGCCTACGAATGCACCGGCGGCGGCTCGGCCGTGTTCCGCCTCAAGGAGCACGTCGATCGCCTCTTCGATTCGGCCAAGATCGTCGAACTGGTCATTCCCTTCACCCGCGCCCAGATCACCGAGGCCATCGTCGAGACGCTTGTCGCCAACAAAATGGCCGCCGGCTACATCCGGCCGCTCGTGTTCATCGGCACCGGCGCGGCCATGGGCGTGTTTCCGGGCAAAAACCCGGTCCAGGTGGCCATCGCCACCTGGCCGTGGGGCGCCTACCTCGGCGCCGAAGCCCTGGACAAGGGCATCCGCATCCGCACCTCGAGCTTCACCCGCCACCACGTCAACGTCATGATGACCAAGGCCAAGGTCTGCGGCAATTACGTGAACTCGGTCCTGGCCAAGAACGAGGCCCTGGCCGACGGCTACGACGAGGCCCTGCTCCTGGACCCCTCGGGTTACGTCGCCGAAGGGTCGGGCGAGAACGTCTTTATCGTCAAGAACGGGGTCATCAAGACGCCGCCCCTGACCGCGGTCCTGCCCGGTGTGACCCGCGACTGCCTGGTCGCGCTCGCCCGCGACCTGGGCTATGAAGTCGCCGAGCACCGCTTCACCCGCGACGAGATGTACGCCGCCGACGAGGCCTTTTTCACCGGCACCGCCGCCGAGATCACGCCCATCCGCGAGCTCGACCGCCGGGTCATCGGCGAGGGCCATGCCGGTCCGGTGGCCAAGAGCCTGCAAGCCGCGTTCTTCAAGGTGGTCAAGGGCGAAAACCCCAAGTACGCCGCATGGCTGCACCGGTATTCCATCTAGCTTACGACCCGCCCCGGCCGGGGAGAAGTTTCGGCCGGGGCGAACTTCCCCCAACCCAGACGGCTTAACCGGACTTATCTGGGCTTATTCGGGCTAATCCGGCCGGGAGCGACCGTTATGTCCATAGCCAACCTCACGGCCAAATACCGGCCGCAGCGCTTCGACGAGGCCGCGGGCCAGGACGCCGTCAAACGCATCCTCTCTCGCGCCGCGGTCGAGGACCGCATCGCCCCGGCCTATCTCTTCAGCGGCACTCGCGGCGTGGGCAAGACCACGCTCGCCCGGGTCTTCGCCAAGGCCATCAACTGCACCAGCGCTCCGACGAGCGAACCCTGCAACGAATGCCGCAACTGCCGCCAGATCACCGCGGGCATCGCCCCGGACGTGGTCGAGATCGACGCCGCCACCCACGGCGGCGTGGACGAGGCGCGCCGGCTCAAGGAAGACATCGGCTATGCGCCGCTGGAATGCCGCTACAAGGTGTTCATCATCGACGAGGCGCACATGCTCTCCAAGGCGGCCTTCAACGCCTTGCTCAAGACCTTGGAGGAGCCGCCGGGCCGGGTGACCTTCATCCTGGCCACCACCGAGCCGCACAAATTTCCGGCCACCATCATCAGCCGCTGCCAGCACTATATTTTCAAGCGCCTGACCCAGGGCGAGCTCGAAGCCCATCTGGCCAAGGTGCTCGGCAGCGAGGGCCTGGACTTTGATCCGGGCGCGGTCTCGATCCTGGCGCGGCGCGGCGCGGGCAGCGTGCGCGACGCCATGTCGCTTATGGGCCAGGTGCTGGCCTCGGGCGCAGGCAGGCTCGGCGAGCAGGACACCCGCGAGATCCTCGGCCTGGCCGGCCAGGACGTGTTTTTTTCGCTGATCGACGCCATCCACGGCCGCGACTGCCTGGGCATCGACGCCATCCTGCGCCAGATTCTGGACAAGGGCCTGGACCTGGGCTTTTTTTTGCGCGAACTCACCGGCTGTTGGCGCAACATGTTCATTCTGGCCCAGGCCGGGGACAAGGCCCTGCCCCTGATCGACGCTACCGAGGAGGAGGCCGGGGAATGGCTGCGCTGGTCGGCCCGCTTCCCGCTGGCCCAGATCCACGCCTGCTGGCAGCTTTCGCTGGAAGGCCAGCGCCGGGTCATGAACAGCCTGGAGCCGGCCCTGGCCTTGGAGCTTTTGCTGCTCAATCTGGCCTATTTGCCCATGCTCGTACCGCTGGAACGCATCTCCGGCGGCGCCTGCGACCCCGATTCGCCGGGGCAGGCGGCAACGCGGGCGCCGGCCCGACCCACGGCCCGGCCAGCGCCCGCCCAATCGGTGCAGCCCCCTCAACCGGCTCCATCGGTCCGGCAGACCGAACCGCCCGCCTATGGGGCGCGGCCCGAGGCCCAGAGCGCGCCCGGTCCTCAGGCCAGCCAGCAGGCTCCCCCCGAGGCCGCGCCCCGGCCCCATTCCCGGCCCGAGGCGGGGACCGCTCCAAGCCCCAAAAACTGGCCCGGATTTTTGCGCCATTACGACGCCCATTGCAAACGCTCGGGCCAGCACCTGCCCCGGGTCAAAAGCCTGGGCGCGCACTACGACGAGGAGGCGGGCAAGCTGACCCTGACCTGCCTGAACGAAGTCCATTGCGAGCAGTTTCGCCAAGCGGAGAACCGCACGCTTTTGGAGAGTCTGGCCAGGCAATATTACGGTCCGGAAACGGTGGTGGAACTCGGCGTTCCCGAATCCGCCTCCCGGGTCCAGGGCGCGGAAGTTACCAACGGATTGAAAAGCCGCGAACTGGTCAAGCAGGCCGAGTCGCTTCTTGGCGCCCAGGTCATCGACGCCCGGCCGGGCCGGCTGAAATAAACAAACATCGCGACCGCTTCGCGTGAGCGGTCTGACGGAGGACGTATGCGCGGAATGAACGATCTGGTCAGGCAAGCCCAGCTCATGCAGAAGAAAATGGCTGATTTGCAAAAGGATCTCTCCGAACGGGAAATCGAAGCCCAAAGCGGCGGCGGCATGGTCAGGGTTGTGGCCACGGGCGCCCAGGACGTCAAAAGCATCACCATCGACAAGACCGTGGTCAATCCCGACGACGTGGAGATGCTTCAAGACCTGATCCTGGCCGCGGTCAACGACGCCTTGCGCCAGGCCAAGGAAATGAACAGCCAGGAAATGTCCCAACTCACCGGCGGTATGAAGATACCGGGACTTTTTTAGAGAGAGGGGAAGAGGAAGGGGAGAATCGGGGGAGGAACTTTTTGCAGCGGGAAGACGCTTCGTAGCGGAGAGTACGAAAAGAAGCCTTTTCTACTCTCCGCGTATGAACAAAAGGTTCCTCCCCCGAACCTCCTCCTCCTAAAAACTTTGTTATAAAGAAGAGGAAAACCAGAACCACTGGTTTTTTTCCAGGGGGCCTGTAGCCCCCGGCCTCCGCTTGAGAATGGACGAGGATGCGGACTACTGCTTGGGGCACAAAAATAACGATATTTTGTGCTCCCATTGCCAAACCCCTTTAAAGTTTTTTTGGGAAAGGGGGGCTCGGGGGGAAAACCCCTTTTTGTTTCAAGGGAGAGTAGAAAATGTCCCCATTTTCGTACTCTCCCTGACGAACAAGAGGGCACGCAGTGCACTCGCAGTGCACAAAAGGGGTTTTCCCCCGGTTCTCTTTTTCAAATAATTGTAAAGGTTTTGCTCAATGGATGATACCAAGCTGCCCAAGCCTCTGCGCGCGGTGGTGGACGAGTTGGCGGCCCTGCCGGGGCTAGGGCCGAAGTCGGCCTTGCGCGCGGCGTTGACTCTGCTCAAATGGCCCAAGGCCAGGACCGGGTCGCTCGGGCGGGCGATTTTTGAGTTGCGCGACCAGTTGCACCTGTGCGGTCGATGCCTGTCGCTGTCCGAGACCGATCCCTGCGCCTTGTGCGCCGATCCCGGCCGGCGCGCGGATCAATTGTGCGTGGTGAGCGAGTGGGATTCCCTGCTTGCCTTGGAAGAGGCAGGGCAATTTACCGGGCTCTATTTCGTTCTCGGCGGGCTGCTCGCTCCGCTGGACGGGGTGGGCTCGGACAGCCTGGAAGCCGGGCGGCTCAAGGCCCGTCTGGCCGAAGGCGAGGTCGCCGAGATCATCTTGGCGCTGGGCACGACGCTTGAGGCCGAGTCCACGGCCTCGTTCATCAAGAACCTGGTCGTGCGCGATTTTCCGCGGGTCCGGGTGACCAGGCTGGCCCAGGGCATCCCGCTCGGCAGCGAGGTCAAATTCATCGACAAGGAAACCCTGCGCCAATCCCTGCGTTACCGCCAAGACCTGGATACGCCCTGAGCCCCGCGCCGGTCATGGAGCTTACCTGCGAAATCCACCTCGTGATCTTCCAGAACGAGGAAAACGGCTACACCGTGGCCAAGGTTGTGGCCGAGGACGCGCGCGAGCCGGTGACCATCGTCGGCCACATGGGCAAGCTCACGCCCGGCGAAGTGTTGACCCTCAACGGCGAGTGGTGCGAGCATCCCCGTTTCGGCCGCCAGTTCCAGGTCGCTTCCTACCAGCAGAGCCTGCCCGCCTCCCTGTCCGGCATACGGCGTTATCTCGCCTCGGGCCTGGTCAAGGGCGTCAAGCGCACCGCCGCCTCGGCCATCGTGGCCAAGTTCGGCGAGCGCGTCTTCGACGTCCTGGACAATTCCCCGGAAGAATTGCTCGCCATCTCCGGCATCGGCAAAAAATCCCTGGCCAAGATCACCGCCTCCTGGGAGGAGCAGCGCGAGGTGCGCGGGCTGCTCTTATTCCTCAACGAACACGAAGTGCCGACAACGTATGCCTCGCGGATCTACAAGGCTTACGGCGGCCGCGCGATCGAGCAGTTGCGGCGCAATCCCTTTGACCTGGCCTACGACATCCGGGGCATCGGGTTCAAGACCGCCGACGCCATGGCCGCCAAGCTGGGCTTCGCCCCGGACTGCCCGGAGCGGCTGGAGGCGGGGATGGTCTACGCCTTGTTTCAACTCAGTGAAAAGGGGCACCTGTTTTATCCCAAGGACGAGCTTTTCCAGGTCGCCGCCGAGATGATGGGCCTGGAAGACCCGGCCTTGCTGGATCGCGCCTTGGAAGGGCTGCTCGAGAAAAAGCGCGTCGTGGTCGAGGACCTGCCCGAACAAAACGTGCGCGAAGCGGTCTATCTCGCCCATCTCCACCGCTTCGAGCGCGAGGCCGCCAGCCGCCTGTGGGCCTTGGCCACGCATCCCGGCTCGGTGAGCGAGGAAAAGGCCTCCAAATTGATCCACGAGGTGGAGCGGGGCTCGCATATCGCCCTGTCGGCCGAGCAGCGTCAGGCGGTGCTCTGCGCCTGCGTGAGCAAGGCGTTCATTTTGACCGGGGGGCCTGGCACGGGCAAGACGACCATCACCAAGATCGCCGTGGAGGCGCTCTCCAAGCTCGGCCTGAAGGTGATGCTCGCCGCGCCCACCGGGCGGGCGGCCAAGAAGCTCTCCGAGGCCACCGGGCGGCCGGCCTCGACCATCCACCGGCTGCTGGAATACACCGCCGGCGGCGAATTCGGCCGCAACGAAGAGCACAAGCTCAAATGCGGGGTCTTGATCGTGGACGAGGCCTCGATGCTCGACATCGCCCTGACCGTGCACCTGCTGCGCGCCCTGCCGCTGACCGCCAGGCTCATCCTGGTCGGCGACGTCAACCAGTTGCCCTCGGTCGGCGCGGGCAACGTGCTCTCCGACATGCTGGGAAGTCAGGCGGTTGCGAGCGCGGAACTCTCCCACATCTTCCGCCAGGCCAAGCAGTCCATGATCGTGGTCAACGCCCACCGCATCAACCGGGGCGAGTTTCCGGCCGCCTCGGACAAACCGCCGCCGGCTGCCGATTTCTACTGGGTGGAGCAGGAGGACCCGGCCAAGGTGCGCGCGCTGATCGCCGACCTGGTCTGCGAGCGCATTCCCAAGACTTACGGCCTGGACCCCTTGCGCGACATCCAGGTGCTTTCGCCCATGAACAAAGGCGAGGTCGGCACCCAGGCCTTAAACGACCTGCTCCAGTCGCGCCTGAACCCGTCGGGGCCGGCGATCATCCGGGGAGGCACGGCCTACCGGGTGGGAGACAGAGTGCTGCAAACGCGCAATAATTACGATCTCGACGTTTTCAATGGAGATTTGGGCTGGATTATTGACCTGGATTTGGATAATGGCGAAGCCTTGGTTGATTTCGACGGCCGCACGGTCACGGTCGCCGGGAGCGATTTCGACGAGATCGGCCTGGCCTACGCCGTGAGCGTGCACAAATCGCAAGGCAGCGAGTATCCGGCCGTGATCGTGCCGGTCTTGACCCAGCATTACGTGATGCTGCGCCGCAACCTGCTGTATACCGCCCTGACCCGGGCCAGGAAGCTGGCCATCCTGATCGGCGGTAAACGCGCCCTGGCCATCGGCATCGCCAACAGCCGCGTCGAAAAACGCAACACCCATCTGCGTTTCCGGTTGCAATCGGTCTTTAACGAAAACACATCGGGATCATTTTGAAAAAAACCATCAATTTCCTGCTCAGACTCGGCCTGGTCGCGGGCTGTCTGGTATACGCGTTCTGGGGACTCAATTTCCAGGAATTCTGGCAGGTGGTGCTGCGCTTCAACGGCACGGCCATCGTCGTCACCGCGCTCTATTCCCTGCTGGGCTATTTCGCCGCCGGCCTGCGCCTGAACTACCTGACCCGCTTCGACGCCGGCAACCGGGTCTGTTTCGACGCCTACATGCTCTCCATGGGCGTCAACAACATCGCCCCGGCCAAGCTCGGCGAAGTGTCCAAGGCCTTCTTTCTGCGCACCAAATGCAACTATTCCCTGGCCAGGACCCTCAGCATCGTCTTTTGGGAACGCTTTTTCGACTTGAACGCCCTGCTCCTCATGGGCTGCGCCGTGGCGATCATCTTCAAGGTCCAACTGGCCTTCGTGCCGCTGGCCGCGGGCGTTTTGTCCATCTGGGGGGCGTTGTTCATCATCAAGTATTTTCCCGCCACGGCCCAGTGGATCGTGGACAAGGTGCCGGTGGCGCGGTTGCGCGAGGGCCTTGGCCAGGTGCGCGAACAGCTGGTGCACGGCGTGAACCTTTCCTTTTTCCTCGTGCTCGGCCTGTATACCGCCGGCTGCTGGCTGCTCTACGCCGGCACCGTCGTCCTGGCCGTGAACTGGGTGGCGCACATTCCCCTGCCCCTGGACAAGGTGCTGGCCGTGTTCGTGATCTCTTCGGTGGGCATGGCCTTGCCCTCGTCGCCCGGGGCCATGGGCGTGTACGAGGCGGCCATGGTCTTCGCCATGGGCCTGTTCGGCGTGGGCAAGAACAGCGCCCTGGCCCTGGCCCTGCTCTTGCACATGATGATGTTCATCCCGACCACGGTGTACGGCATGTGGGTGTTCCTCAAAAGCGGCATGTCGCTCAAAAAGATCCACGACGCCGAGGAGCAGGGCGGCGAATGACGCGACCCTGCGTTCTGACCGTGGCCGGCTCGGACTGCGGCGGCGGCGCGGGCGTCCAGGCCGACCATAAAACCTTTGCCGCCCACGGCGTTTACGGGCTGTCCGTGATCGCCGCCCTGACCGCGCAAAACACCCGGGGTGTTTGCGGCGTGTTCGGGGTTCCGCCTGATTTCGTGGGCGCGCAGCTTGAGGCCGTGCTGTGCGATTTCACCGTGGCCGCGGCCAAGACCGGTATGCTCCTGTCTGCCGGGGTCATCGCGGAAGTGGCCCGGCGGCTGACGGACAAAACCTTCCCCCTGGTGGTCGATCCGGTCTGCGTCAGCGGATCGGGCCAGACCCTGCTGGAACCGGACGGGCTCGCCGCCCTGCGCGAACGGCTTGTTCCTCTGGCCGACTGCCTGACCCCGAATCTGCCCGAAGCTACGGCGCTCACCGGCCTGGCCGTCGCCGGCCGTAAGGACGCGCTGCGCGCCGGGCAACGCCTGCTGGCCATGGGGGCCAAGGCCGTCTTGCTCAAGGGCGGCCACGCGGACGAGGCGATAAGCCCGGAGACCGTGACCGACCTCTTGTTTCTGCCGGGTGAAGAGCCCTTGGCGCTGACCGTCCCCCGGGTGCGGACCAAAAACACCCACGGCACCGGCTGCGCCTTGAGCGCGGCCATCGCCGCCGGACTGGCCAAGGGGCGCGGCCTGGTGGAGGCGATAACGGCCGCCCAAGGCTATCTGAACGACTGCCTGCGGGCCGCCTGGGACGTGGGCCAGGGCCAGGGCCCGCCGGACCATCTTGCCGGTTTGTCCGGGTTTCGGTAAACCTCGCCAAGTCTAACTCGTGCGAGAGTGGCGGAATTGGCAGACGCACTGGACTTAGGATCCAGCGGGGAAACCCTTACGAGTTCGAGTCTCGTCTCTCGCACCAACTATTTTAAATCATTTAACTTTTAAAATAATTTTCCCGCTCATGATTTGTAATCCAAAGTTTTATTTAACAATCTTTCAAAAATATTCTTTTCAACATAATCAATTGAATTACCAGGATAATCTTGATTGGACATAGCTTTCTACCCAATGAAAGTACTGAGCCAATTACACTCGAATTACCGCATGTGCGGTAATCGAGGTAGTCGAATAAGCATAATGCCAGAATACCCGCCCGAATCTCGTTTCTGATACCCCGCCAGCTGCGCCAGCGAACCATCCGGCGCCGCACCCTGGGCAACGACAGCCAAGTCGCGGTCCGACTCAAATTCCAAATCCAGACCTTGCATCCGTTTCAACCGAGCTAGCTGCACGCAGAGCTTGCGTAACATGCAAGAAGATGACCCCTTCCATACTTTGTCCCGACCTCCTGATTTCTAACATGATCGCTTTCTAAGGGGGGTAGACGTGCCTGAGGCTAGTCCCACGAAAATCGTTCGGCTTGAACAAGGCTTGTAGGGGAATTGTGGGGGCGGCAGCTCAGAAGAAGAAAGAAGCAGTCGACTTGTGAGACTGATTGGCCATGAAGAGAGCCTAGCCCGGGGTACGGGGGGATCGCTCCAGCCCTGGCCACCTTGAAGGGGCGGGTCCTGGTGCTGGACGTCCGTTCACCGCAAGGGCTACAAAGGGATTTTCTCGGAATGTAGTCTAAACTGTCGAATGAATCCCCTATGTGGTCTGGGCCAATACTTGGGAATTGCTATATGGGACCGAGCCCACGGTAATGCCGCCGGGAGGGCCGCCGTTGGCCACCGGGACACCGTTTGAATTCAGAGTCAGGCCGTATTGGCCAAGCAGTCCATCGCCACCATAAAGCCAATTGAGGGCCTTAATGTCCAATGTTTGATAGGCAGTGTACCCGGTGCCGTTGTAATTCTCGGACATCAGTGTCGAAGCATTGGTGTCAAGACCGGAAGTTAGAACCCCGATGTCTGGAGTCTTCATACCCAATGCTTGACCTATTCCCTGGAGTAGTTGCTCATATCCCCTCCCGCCTGCCTGGAGATTGTTCATGTAATCATATTGCGTGCTGAAGGCGATGGTGTTCTTGATGTCAAGGGTCGTGATGTTGCCGCTCGCGTCAGTGGTCACGGCGGGGTATTCGGTGAAAACGCCTTCCGGTGCAGTATTGCCGTTCACGTCTTTTCCCGTGCTGTCGGCATAAACAAATACCAGCTCTTGGGGTTGACTTGAGCCAGCCGGAATTTCATTGAAATTTATCCCGGTGACGCTGTGGACATAACTCAGGGCGTTGCGGACGCATTGCTGCTGCAAAGAAGAGAGCGCGCTGGCATTGGTAGCCGCTCCAGTGGCTTGGGTTGGGTCAAAAGAAAAATCGATGTAATTTTGATAGGGAAGTTCGTAGTTGTAAGTGATGCTGTTAGGGTTGATTATGGCGTTGACATTCGCATCGGTTGTCAGAGGCGAGACGGCTTGGTTCCACGTCCATGACATACAGGTAGCCCTCCCTTGTCGCATTCGGCCATTTGTGGTGTAAGGTAAGTGGTAATTCCAATTTGAATTACCGCCTACGGAGGATCAAGCCCGCTCACTGATACGTTTCGTATATCCTCTGGAGCGTCCCATCCCTTTGCATCTCCTCCATAACGGCGTCGAAGGCCGGGAGAATGCGCTGCAAGGATGACTTGTTGCCGATGAAAAGCTTGAAGTCGCTTTGCTCATACACGTGCGGCAATTCGACGATCGAGTCCGTCAGGCCAAGCTTCTTCAAGTTAAAGCGCACGGATTGCGAGACGTCGATGAAGGCGTCCACCCGGTTGACAACCAGCATCTTCAAGACGTTCTCTCTCTTGGGCAACCACTTGACTTGGTAACCGGCAAGATTCTTTTGGGACCAGCCGCTGCCCGAATTGGCCCCGAACGTGAAGTCCTTCAGATCGTCAAGACCCCTGGCCGCGCGCAGGCGGTCAAGATTGGGGTTGTCCGCCCCGGTGAACAGGGTGAACGTGATGGTTACCAGCGGGTGGGCGCTGGCCCTGGCGTATTCCAGCCGCTGGGGCGTGGCGATGGTGGCGAAGGCGTCGGCCTGCCCGTGCTTGACCATTTCCTGAGCCCTTTCCCACGGATACCCCTCGTGGACCACTTCCAGGCCCATCCGGCGCGACAGGGCTTCATCGAGCACGTCGACGAGGATGCCCTTTATCACGCCGCTTTCATTCCAGGAAAACGGCTGGAATTGCTCGGAGTAGACGATCCGCATCGTCTCGCGGGCGTGCGCCGGGACCGCCATGCCCATAGACACCAACAAGAGAATGACACTCAAGAGTATGACACGTCGCATTGCCGTTGCCTTTCTGTTTTTTGAGGCAGCCATACATCGCGCCCGTGAAATCCGTCTCCATGGGCTTCTGGCGCAATCGTATGAAACAAAGCGATCATACCCCAATCCTCTTGGCGGTTAACCAACCATTTACGCGAAAATCAAAAAGTCACAAGGGATGATTGGGTACAAATCCGCACCTTAAGGGGAATATTTTCCCCTTTAGGCCAAGGCATGAATCACGTTCAATGTTGAAATAATTTGATAATGCCGTAATAATCAGGCCTGGAAACCATACGAACAGGAACGAACTGAAACGGGGTCACTAGGCGGGGTTACACACCTCTTGGCAAGTTCAATGATGTCAGTAAATTAATTGGTTCGCCATGTCTGCCAACAAAAGGGGGAAAGCGACGGCATGATCGGAATTTGCTTTGCAAATGATTGCAAATTTTCTTTGCAACGCAGGGCGAAGCAAAGTCAACTTGCAACGCAGGCAGATACAAGGAACAGTATGGTTTTTGAACGAACATATTACATTGAGAACAGAATTTGTTAAGTGTTTTTAAGGCAATAGAATATTCCCCGGGGCCGACTATTTATATTTTGAAATAATATTGTCATACGTGCCGTCGTTTTTTATGATATTCATGCCTTTTTCAAAATCATAATAGAGCTCTTTGAATTTTGTTTTTTTGGATATCCCAGCTCGTTGTCCCTCTGTATCAAATATAAAAAAATCGTATTTATTTGGATCTTCTCCGATTTTTTTTAGTAAATAAAATGCAAATTCCTTCGGTATGCAGATAAAATCAATTCTGTCTCCAGCAAGCTTTTTTATATTTTGCTCCTGATCCCCGACAGCTTCGTATCTTATTCCTAAAGCAGCTATTTTTTTCAGCCATAATGACCCTTCACGAACTCCACCTGTGTAATTTTTAAAATCTAAAATATTATTACAAGTCAATCTTCCTTTTTTATAGAGAAATATCATTTCCATGTCAAATATTATAGAGGAAAAATCTATATTACTGCTTCTTTCGTCATCTTGAGAAATTGCAGGAGCTATGTCAATATTTCCAGATTTCAGGCCATGTATTATTCGACCAAATGGAAGTATGTCAATCTCCACGGAATATTCCATTCTTTTAAGCGCAACAACGATGATTTCTGATAGTAATCCGTGACTTCCTTGTTCAGTACTGACATAAGGATCCAAATCAAAAACTCCCATTTTTATCGTCCTTGTTTCTGCAAAAAGGCTTGAACACATTAATGCCAATCCTAAAACCGCCACTAATATTTTCACGAATTTCATTTTCTTCTCCTCAATTGCGAATCACTCCCTCGCCATACGGGTAATCCTTTATCGGCTGCGCATTGCCTGAACTAGCCGACGCAAAAAGAAAAATCAGAATATCAACGGGGAGGATTAGATGCACAATCACAAAAAGATAAAAGGCAATAACCGGACTACCAACATTGCCAATAAAATGCCGCCAGCTACGGTCCAGACGGTCATGTTATGACCCTCCCAGTTTCATCGCCAGCACTGGGAAATTAGCTGGAAAATATTCCCACGGCTTAAAATGTCAATGGAAAGTCATGCTGCCTAGGTTGGGGAATTCCTAAACTGAGGATTTACTGCGCCCCGACCGCGCGTTAGGGTACAAATCCGCATCGTAAGAGGAATATCTTCCTCCTTGATTCGACTGTACAAATTCGAGTAGAGTTTGAGCAGATTTTGGTGAAGAGTGGGGTAACTGCATTTATTAGGGGCACTTTTAGGGGTATTTGAAAAAACAAAAGAAATAACATTGTATTGGTTGGCAGGTAATACGCCCTCCTCTCGCCCGGCCCGGCCGCCTCGCCCGGGACGAGAGGCAGTCAGGAGCGAGCAGCCATGGAAACCCGCGTTGAACACGATTTTCTCGGCGAGAAGATCATCCCCGCCACCGCCTATTACGGAATCCAGACGCTGCGGGCGGTGGAGAATTTTCCCATCAGCCTGCGGCCCATCTCCAGCTATCCGGAATTTATCCGGGCCCTGGCTTACGTCAAAAAGGCGGCGGCCATCGCCAACATGGAGCTCGGCGAGCTCCCGAAGCCGATCGGGGAGGCCATCTGCCTGGCTTGCGACGAGGTTATCGGCGGCGGCCATCTGGATCAGTTTCCCGTGGACTGCATCCAAGGCGGCGCCGGCACCTCGACGAACATGAACATCAACGAGGTGATCGCCAACCTTGCCCTCGAAGTGCTGGGGCATAAAAAGGGCGAGTACCGGTTCTGCCACCCCAACAACCACGTGAACCGCTCCCAGTCCACCAACGACGTCTACCCCACGGCCCTGCGGATCGCGCTCTACCGCATGCTGTCCTCGCTCAAAAAGGCCATGGCCCACCTCAAGGCGGGATTTGCGGAAAAAGGCCTCGAATTCGCCGACGTGATCAAGATGGGGCGCACGCAACTCCAGGACGCCGTGCCCATGACCCTGGGCCAGGAATTCACCGCCTATGCCACGACGCTAGGTGAAGACATCAGCCGGGTGCGCGAATCGCGCCGGTTGATTCTGGAGATCAATCTGGGGGCCACGGCCATCGGCACGGGCATCAACGCGCCGCCGGACTATGCCCGCCTGGCCACGAACGCATTGCGCGAGCTGACCGGGCTGGACCTTGTCACCTCGCCCAACCTCGTCGAAGCCACCTGGGACACCGGCGCCTATGTCCAAATCTCCGGGGTTCTCAAACGCGTGGCGGTCAAGCTCTCCAAGATCTGCAACGACCTGCGCCTGCTGTCCTCCGGTCCCAGGACGGGACTTGGGGAAATCAACCTGCCGCGGATGCAGCCCGGCTCCTCGATCATGCCCGGCAAGGTCAACCCGGTCATTCCCGAGGTGGTCAACCAAGTGGCGTTTGACATCATCGGCAAGGACCTGACCATCACCATGGCCGCCGAAAGCGGGCAACTCGAACTCAACGTCATGGAGCCGATCATCGCCCACAGCCTGTTTACGGGCATCGGCCGGCTGGAACGCGCTTGCGTCGTGCTGAGGGATCGTTGCCTGGACGGCATCACCGCCAATAAGGAGCACTGCCGGGAGCTGGTGGAAGGCAGCGTCGGCCTGGTCACCTTCCTGTCTCCGGTCCTGGGCTACGAACAAGCGTCGGCCATAGCCCAGGCCGCGCTGGAATCGGGCAAGTCCGTCTATGCCCTGGTTTTGGAAAAAAAACTGCTCAGCAAGGCACAGCTCGACCAGCTGCTCAGCGCGCGGAACATGGCGCAGCCGCCCCAGATCAAAGCCTGAGCCGGCCGGCCACCCGGCCATGGCCCCGGTTTCCCCGATTTTCACCGTCCCCTCGGCTTCTCCTGTCACCGGGAAGCTGCGTTCCGTTATAGACAAACGGCGGTGCTTGTGGAATGCGAATGAATGGCCGACACTGTTCCCGCCATGAAAAAAAATTCGCTTCTCGCCCGCCGTTTGGCGGCCCGGGTGGTCGTCTTCGGATGTCTGCTCACCTTGGCCGCTTCCTATATCCAGATCCGCATCGAGGCGGCCAGGGACAAGGCCGACATACTCGATGACCTGGCCCGGGTCATGTATTCAAGCCAGGGCGTTCTGGAAGAGAGCCTCTGGCAAATGGATATGTCCTCGGTGCGCCTGATCCTGGAGGGCATAAGCCACCAGCCCGGGGTCCATTACGTCGCCGTAACGGCACAGGACGGCCAGGTCTTTTCCGTGGGCGCAACCTTGAAGGGCGAGACGGTGAGGCGCGAGCTTCCCCTGACCCACAATTACAACGGCGAAGCCGCCCCGCTTGGGACCCTGGCGGCCGAAGCCGATTTCGCCGCCGTGGATGCCTCCCTGGCGGGCAAGACAGTTTTGATCCTGGGGTTCCAGGCGCTGCTCATCTTCGGCGTGGCCGCCTTCATCCTGGCCGCCCATTACCGGATGATCGGCCGGCACGTGCATCATATCGTGGGGCAACTGGCCGGGCGCGGCATCGACGACCTGGACGAGCCCGTCGACCTCGACCGCAAACCTGAAAAACAGCCGGACGAACTGGACTTGCTGGTGTCGACCATCCGGCGCATGCTGAGCGACACGGCCCGGTCGATCCGCGCCGAACGGGCGAGCACGGAACAACTGGAGGAAGAAATCGGCCGCCGCCAGGACGTGGAATGCGCCCTGAGCGAATCCGAGAAGCGCTACCAGACCCTGTTCGAGCACGCCGCCGACTCTATCCTCATCATCGACCCGGCCGGCCGGGTTTTGGGGGCCAACCGGGCCGCCTGCGCCAACCTCGGCTATACGCGCGAGGAACTGCTCACGATGAGTCTGGCCGATATCGACACGCCCGAGTCGCTCGCGCTTGTTCCCGAGCGCTTTGCGAGGTTGCGGCGCGAGGGCAGCGTGGTCGTCGAGACCGACCACCGGCGCAAGGACGGCAGCGCCTTGCCGGTGGAGGTCCATGCCCGGACCATCGATTACGGCGGCTCTCCCGCGTTCCTGGCCATCTGCCGGGACATCACCGAGCGCCGCAAGTCCGCCTCGCGCCTGGTGGCCCAAAACCGCTATCTCACCTGCCATCTGCGCGTGAGCGAGCTGGCCTTGACCGCCGGCGGCGAGTCCGAACTATGCCGGATGATCTGCGAGGAGATCGCGCGCACCCTGGATTATCCCATGGTTGCGGTCGAAGCCTACGACCCGGCGCGCGAGGTCATGGTCTTTGACGGGGTTTCGGAGCATTTCGGCATCGGCCTGCCCTTTGAAGTCCCGGCCGGCGAGACCGTTTCCGGAACCGTGGCCCGCACCGGCAAGGCGGTGGTGGAGTCCGACGTCTCGGGCCGCGGCGAGTACCGCAATAAGGCCCTGCGCGCCCTGGGAACCAAAACGTTTTTGTGTTTTCCCATGCGGTGCCAGGGAACGGTCATCGGCGCGCTGTCCATGGCCAGCAATAAGGTCGAGAGCGTTGATGCGGAACTGATTACCTGGGCCGGGAGCATGGCCAACTACGTGGCCGCGCTCCTCGACCACAAGCGCTCGGAATACCGGGTCACCGCCTCGTTGCGCGAAAAGGATATCCTCTTGCGGGAGATCCACCACCGGGTGAAGAACAACCTGCAGATCGTTTCCAGCCTGCTTCGCCTGCAGGCCTACCAGATAACCGACCCGGCCGCCCTGGAATACATCGAGGAAAGCCAGTCCCGGGTGATGGCCATGGCCCTGGTCCACGAGGATCTCTACCAGACCAGCGACCTGTCCCTGATTTTAGTCCCCGAGTTCTTCACCCGCCTTACCCAGCGCATCCTTTCCGCCTTCGGCCGCGGCCGCGACATCGAATGCCCCGTCGAGGCCGAAGATACGGCCCTGAGCATCGACACCGTCATCCCCCTGGGGCTTATCGTCAACGAACTGGCGGTCAACGCCCTCAAGCACGCCTTTGCCGACCGGGAGCGGGGCGTGATGACGGTGCGGTTTTTCCGGCAAGGCGACGACTACGTCCTGACGGTTTCGGACAACGGCCGGGGTCTGCCGCCCGGATTCGACATGGACTCGGCCTCGACCCTGGGCATGCAGCTCGTCGCAAGCCTGGCCGAGCAGTTGCGGGGCCAGATCTCCGCTCACAACCAAAACGGGGCCGAATTCGTTTTGCGCTTTCCGAAGTCAAGCTAGCCCGCCTGTTTTTTGACCAAGATGAGCGAGAAATAAGAGGGATTTTCCTCCACCTGGCCGAGTCCCTGGCTCACCCGTTCCCCTTCCATGCCAAGCTTGGTGACGAAACGCGACGACTGCGCCAGGCCCATCTCGCCGAGCAGAGCGCGTATCTTGGGAAAGGCGCGGTAGGCCTTGAGGATCGCGGCGCTGTCCACGGCTTCCAGCACGGCGCGGATCTTGGCGGTTTCGGCGACACCGGAAATGATCGCGAAGGACTCGCCGGACTCCGCCAGGGACTGCCCCGCGGCCGCGGCCGCCGCCTGGGGCGCGGTGATGCCCGGCACGACGCGGATGCGTGCTCCGGGCTCGATGGCCAGGACTTCCCGGCGCAGATAGCCGAAGGTGCTGTAAGTCATGGGATCGCCCAGGGTCAGGAAGGCGGCGTCTTTGCCCTGGCGCAGGGTCTCCAGCGCCAGTTCGGCGTTGGCGCGCCAGGCCTGCTTAAGCACGGCCGGATCGCGGGTCATGGGGAAATCCAGGCGCACGACCGGGGTGTTCTCCGGCAGATGCCGCGCGGCGATGGCCAGGGCCAGGGAATAGTCGTTTTTGGTCGAAGCGGCGGCGAAGACAACGTCCACGCCGGACAATATCTTGGCCGCCTTGAAGGTGAGAAGGTCCGGATCGCCCGGTCCCATGCCCAGGCCGTACAGAGTGCCTTTGGTATCGTTCATTGTTTGGTGCTCGATTCTTCGGCCGGGTCGGCCGCGCCAGTTGTGCCGGTTGTGCCGGTTGTGCAGGTCGCGCGGGGGAAGGGCCGGGAATAGGTTTTTTCGTTCACAGGGACTTAGCCGGTTTTGACCGCTCGCTACCGATCGCCGGAAGAGCCGGGCACGAACAGAGCCTGGGCAATCCCCAGGCAAGGATGCCTGACAAGCTCGGGCGACGTTTCATAAATCCTCTCGATGACCTCTTTGCTGAAAACCTCCGCCGTTGTGCCCTGGGCGGCCACCCGGCCGTCCTTGAGAAACACCATGCGGTCGCAGTACAGGGCGGCTAGGTTGAGGTCGTGGATGGCGATGACCACGGCCGCGCCTTGGCGGCATTTGCGTCTGAGCAGATCGTGGATCTCGATGGCGCGGGCCGGGTCCAGGCCCGAGGACGCCTCGTCGAGCAGCAAGACCCCTGCCTGCTGGGCCAGGGCGCGGGCGATGAACACGCGCTTTTGCTCGCCGCCGGAGAGTTCGCTGATCGCGCGTTCGGCCAGATGGATCGCGCCCGCTTCGCGCAGGGCGTCCGCCGCGATCGCCTCATCTTCCGGCCCATAGCCGGAAAAAGCCGGGGCGTGGGCGTAGCGGCCCATGAGCGCCACGCTGAACGCGCGCGGCCCGAAGGGAACCTCGACACGTTGCGGCACAACGGCGATGCGCCGGGCGCGTTCCCGGTCCGTGAGCGAGAACACGTCCCGGCCGTCCACAACGACCGTGCCCGACGCGGGTTTATGGACGGCGGCCAGGACGTGCAGCAGGGTGCTCTTGCCCGCGCCGTTGGGACCGAGCAGGCCGAGCATCTCGCCGGACCTGGCGGTGAGCGACACGCCGCGCAGCACTTCGCGTCCGGGGTAGCCGGCGATTATATCCCTGGCTTCGATCATGGCCGCTGCGTTCGTCATGTCCGTTATGTCCGGCCCATCGCCCGCGCGCGCAAGAGCAGGCAAAAAAACGGGCCGCCGAGCAGCGCCGTGACGACGCCGGCGGGGAGTTCCGCGCCGTGGGGCAGAACGGTCCGGGCGATGACGTCCGACCAGACGAGCAAAATCCCGCCGAGCAAGGCGCTGGCCGCGAGCAGCGGCCGGTGTTCGGCCCCAAGCGCAAGCCGGACCAGATGCGGCACGATCAGCCCGACAAAGCCGATCACCCCGGCCACGGCCACTGAGGCGGCGGCGAGCAGGCTCGCTCCGATCAAAAGGTAAAGCCGCACCCGCGCCGCCTTGACCCCGAGCATGCGGGCCTGGGTCTCGCCCAGGGCCAGGATGTCGAGTTCGCGGGAGTAGCGCACGATGATGGCCAGCCCGGCCAGGAAATAGGGCAAAAACACGGCCAGATGGCCGAAGCCGCGTCCGGCGAAGCCGCCCATGAGCCAATAGACGATGCCGGCCACGGATTCCTCACCGAGGGACTTGAGCAGCGAGATCAAAGCCGAGAGGAAGGTGGCCGTGACGATGCCGGCCAGGACCAGGGTTTCGCGGCGCGTTCCGCCGCCGGCCCGGGCCAGGGCGATCACCGCCGTAAGCGACAGCATGGCTCCGGCCAGGGCGGCCAGGGGCACCGGGTCGAGCCCGAGCGCGCTCAGGAAGGGAATTGAGGTAAATCCCAGAAAAATCGCCAGGGAGGCCCCGAAGGCCGCGCCGGTGGACACGCCCAGGGTGAAGGGATCGGCCAGGGGGTTGCGCAGGATGCCCTGGTACACGCCGCCGGAAAGCCCGAGCGCCGCGCCGACCAGCCAGCTTAAGGCCGCCCGGGGCAGGCGGATGTCGCGCACGATGGTCGCCAGCGTGGGATCGACCCCGGAGGCGTCAACCCCGAAAAAACCGGCCAGGAGGCGCACGGCCGTAAGCGCCGGGACGCGCGCCGGTCCGAACAGGCAGGCCAAAAACACCGAGGCCAGACCCAGCGCCGCCAGACCCGCCAAGACCGCGAACAGGGCCGGCCGGCCGGTGTTGCCGTGAGCCGGAAGGCTAGCTTGGGTCATGGTCCGTGGCGGTTATTGCGCCGAAAAGTCGGGCGGCGGCGTTTGGAACCAAGGGGGCCGGCGGCCCGAGCTGCATGCAGGCGGTGATCAGGCGTGAGCACGTCCCCGGAAATGATCGCATGTCGCGTCTCCAGATAGCGGCCCCGGGGGATGGGCCGAAAAAAATCCCTTTGCGCGGCGCCGGGCCGCGCAAAGGGAGGTCGGAGACGTTCCTTGCGTCGTATTGCGGCAAAACCCCCGTTGCCGCGCAACAAGCCCAACGCGGCTTACGGCAGGTCTTCTGGCTCACCCCTTCTTGGACCGCCTTCCCGCGTGAGGGCAGTGGCGTATTGGTCCGAGAATGACCGGGGTTCACAGCGGCGGGACCGCTCCCGATTCGCACGGGATTCCCTATTAAGCAATGCTTGCGCCGTAAGCGTCAATGCGGTTTCACTAGCCGCCAAGGCGGCGGCTGTCAAATCAGGCTAGACCTTGGTGAATTGGGACTTGTCCGCGCCGCACACCGGGCAGACCCAGTCCTCGGGCAGATCCTCGAATTTGGTGCCGGGCTTGATGCCGCCGTCCGGGTCGCCCATGGCCGGGTCGTATTCATAGCCGCACACGCCGCAAATGTATTTGTCCATGATGGTCTCCTGTTGGCCCGTTGGCCGATTTCCCCGCCTGAAGCGGAGAGTTCATCGCTATTAGCCGCTATCGCGCCCGCGCACAAGCTTTGAGCGCGCGCCTTACCAATTTTCGCCGCAAACCTCGAAATGGGCCTGGGGATGGGCGCAGGCCGGGCAGGCGCCGGGCGCGTCCTGGCCTTCGTGGACGTAACCGCAGTTACGGCAGCGCCAGGTGATTGTTTGGGATTTGTGGAAGACGTTGCCGGATTTGATGTTCGCGGCCAGGGCGCGGAAGCGTTTTTCGTGGAAGCGTTCGGCCACGGCGATGCTGGAGAAGATCGCCGCGATGTCGTTAAACCCTTCCTGCTTGGCGACAGCCGCGAAGTCCGGGTACATCGAGGTGCATTCGTGGTTTTCGCCGCCCGCCGAGCCGATCAGGTTGTCGTACGTGGAGCCGATGGTCCCGGCCGGGAACGAGGCGGTCACACTGACCTCGCCGCCTTCGAGCAGCTTGAAGAGCCGCTTGGCGTGCTCCTTTTCCTGGTCGGCGGTCTCCGCGAACACGGCGGCGATCTGTTCGTAGCCCTCCTTCTTGGCCTTGGCCGCGAAGTAGGTGTAGCGGTTTCTCGCCTGGGATTCCCCGGCGAAGGCGGTCAGGATGTTCGTTTCGGTTCTGGTTCCGGTCAGCTTGCCCATGGTTTCCTCCCAAAAGATGCCGCCGTGGCGATTGTGCGCCAAAGCGTATGTTTCAAGCAGGGACGCTACTTTGCATTATTTGGGGTATCGTGGTGGGCCGGGTTCGTCAAGCCGGAATTGCCGTCCATCCGGAAGACTTGCCCCACGGCGGGAACCGATGATTGCTTCCGAGACAGGACGCCTGGAGCGGGGAGGGCGAAAAAGGAGGGAAAGGGCGCGGGGCAGAGTGGCCCCGCGCCCTTTCGTCTAAATAACCCTGTCCGGGAAATTGGCCAAGAGCGCCGGCCCGTCCGGCGTGAGCACGCTCTCCGGATGGAACTGCACCCCCACCCAGGGCCGGTCGGTGTAGCGCAGGCCCATGACTTCGTCCTCGTCGGTCCAGGCCGTCACGTCCAGCTTGTCAGGGACCTTCCCGGCCTGGACCAGCAGCGAATGGTACCGGCAGACCTGCATGGGGTTGGGCAGGCCGGTGAACAGTCCGTTCTCGCGGTGGGTCACGAGCGAGGTCTTGCCGTGCATGATGTTCTCCGCGACGACCACGGGCGCGCCGGCATAATGGCCCAGGATCTGATGCCCCAGGCAGACCCCCAAAACCGGCACGCTCGCCGGCAGGCGGGACAGGAATTCCAGGCACAGGCCGGCGTTTTCCGGCCGGCTCGGTCCGGGCGAGATGCAGACCAACGAGAGCGTGCCGCCGGCCGCAAGTTCGAGAATTTCCGGTCGGTCGTTGCGCAGGACCACCGGGTCGCGCCCGAGCTGCTGGAAGGCCTGGACCAGATTGAAGGTGAAGGAATCGAAATTATCAATGAGTAAAAACATCCAGCGCCTCCTTGCCGGTCAAGGCCAGACTCACGGCCTTGGCCTTGTTCTGGCATTCGATCCATTCGCGCTCCGGATCGGAATCGAACACGATTCCGGCCCCGGCCTGCCATTGCACCTGCCCGTCGCGCACCCACAGGCTGCGGATGGTGATGCCGGTGTCCAGATCGACCCGGCCCTCGTCCAACCCCAGCCAGCCGATGGAGCCGGCGTACGGGCCGCGATCGAGCCCTTCGAGAGCCCCGATCATCTCCATGGCCCGCACCTTGGGCGCGCCGCTGACCGTCCCGGCCGGGAAGGTCGAGGCCAAGACGTCCACCGCGTCCAATCCCTCCTTGAGCCGCGCCGTGACGTAGGAGGAGATGTGCATCACGTGGGAGAAGCGTTCGACCTGCATGAACTTCTCCACCTTGACGCTGCCCGGGGTGGCGATGCGGCCCAGGTCGTTGCGGCCCAGGTCCACAAGCATGACGTGCTCGGCACGCTCCTTGGGATCGGCGAGCAGTTCCGCGGCCAGGGCGGCGTCTTCTTCCTCGCCTGCCCCTCGCGGCCTGGTGCCCGCGATCGGACAGGTGGTCAGCTTACCGTCCTGGCAGCGCACCAGGAGTTCGGGCGAGGAGCCGAGCAGCGTCACCCGGGGCAGGCGCATGAAGAACATGTACGGCGAGGGATTGATTTGGCGCAGGCGGCGGTACATGTAGAACGGCTCGCCCGTGAACGGCGCGGAAAAGCGCGTGGACAGGACCACCTGGATGGCCTCGCCGGCGTGGATGTCGGCCTTGGCCTTGGCCACGGCCGCCATATACCCGGCCTGGTCCGGAGAATGATACACCGGGCCGACCTGGGGCGGCTCCATCTCGCGGTAGATCGCCTTTTGGCTGAGCGCGGGCAGCTTGCGCGAGGTCAGGCTCAAATGGCAGCAACGGTGCTTGAGATGGTCGAACAAGACCACGTTACCGGGCAGGACCAAGGTCGCCTCGGCTTTCTCCGGCGGCAGGACCCCGGCCAATTTGGGTTCGAACATGCCGGCCAGGCCGTAGCCGAAATAGCCGCAGATTCCCCGCGTGATCGCCGGCAAATCCTCGAACCCGGCCTCGGGCAAAACCCGCAGCCGGGCCATGGCCTGGCGCAAACCGTCCAGAAACGGCTGGCCGTTGAGCTCCTCAAGGGGCTTTACCCGCTCGTCGGTGGCGTTCACGCGCAGGACGCCGTCGCGGCAAGCCAGAGTCAACAGGAAATCCCAAGCCAGGATGCTGAACTGTCCCAGCCTGCCATCCACTTCGGCGCTCTCGAGCAAAATGCCCGGACGATGGCCCACCAAGCCCAGAAACAAGCTGATCGGCGTCTGGACGTCCGCGGGCAGCCACTGGCCCTTTTGTTCCAAAGATATCCGCGTCACCGTGTCCCCCTTTTGCCGTGAGTCGCACCCGACCGCCCGGGGCCCAAACAAAAAAGGGCCGCAAGCGTGTCGCTCGCGGCCCCATCCGGCGGTTGTATCACATAGCTAAATCACACCGCTCCACGGCCGCGAAATCCGGCGCTCCGCCACCACAGCCCCCGCCACGAGCCAAAAGACAGGCCGAGGCGCGACAGGGAAAGGGTGGTGGAAAAAGAAGCGTGCATGGGAAGGGCAGTAGGCGAAGGAGATGGACGTTGTCAAGAGAAAAGCGTGCCCCTTACCGTGGGAGGCCGGGGCGATTAAGGCGCGAGTTGCGAACGTCTTTGTTCGCTTACTCGCACCTTATCCCCGGCGGGGTTCAGGGGCGGAGCCCCTGGTCTGGTTCTATTTCTTTTCCCACCAACGTGACGCGCGGCTGACGAGCAGGTCGATGTCGCCACCGGCGGCGATGCCCAGGTAGCGGGTGAAGCTGCGCATCAGGTCCTGGGCATGGGGGTTGGCTTCGATCAGAGCGGTGAAAAGCGGGGCGTCTTCGAGCACCAGTTTTTTGGCCGCGTCCAGGCGACGCTGGAAGGAGGGGGTGACGAAGCGGGCAAGATCCAGGTTGTTGGGCTTGGCCGCGAGGTAGGCCACGGTGGTGACGAAGTTGAGCCCTTGGACGTAGGCCATGGCCGTGTCGTGTTCGGCGGCCGTGGTTTGGAAGTGGGTGAAGCCCAGGCGCTCTATCCAGTCCGCGACGGCGGCCAGGGCGTCCGGATGGCCGGCGTCGCGGCCGGGCACCAGGGCCACGCGGCTCGGCGCGTCCGTGGGCGGGACCGGCCCGAACAGGGGGTGGGTGCCGACCACCGGGCCTTCGTAGCCATCGAGCATGGCTCGCAGCGGCAGGGTCTTGACCGAACACAGGTCGATGAGGACCGCCGGCGCCTTGAGATGCGGGGCGACCAACGCCGTGACCCCGGCCACGGCTTGGGCCGGCACGGACAGGCAGACCAGCTCGACTCCGGTCAGGTTCCCGGCCAGTTTGTCCTTGGTCAGCGGCCGGTCGAGGCGCGTAACCTCGATGTCCGCCGCCTCGCAGCGCGCGGCGAAGAGCGAGCCCATTTTGCCGTGGGCGCCCACGATGGCCAGGCGCGCAAAGGGGACGGGGCTCATCCGCGCCTCCGGGGAAGCGGATCGGCGCAACGCGTGGCGCGGGTCGGGAGCAAAGCCGGGGCCCGGCGCCTGAGGGTCGTCAGGGTCGCGGACATCATTGCGCCAGTTTGAACACGCCGCGTTCGACCTGGAGCATGACCAGCGAATCGGTCGTCAATCCGTTGTGGTCCTGCGGGGTCAGGTTGAAAACGCCGGAGACGCCGACCACGCCGGTTAAGCTTTCCAGGGCGTCGCGCAGGGCGTCGCGGTCCGGCTTTCCGGCTTTTTCCAATCCGGCGCGCAGCAGCACGAGCGCGTCGTAAGCGTAACCCGAGTGGGTGTTGAGCGGGAACTTCTTTTCCAGGCCCTGGTCGTTGTACATCTGGATGAAGCGCAAGACCACCGGCTTTTGGACGTCGGAATCGGGCAGTTGCGCGGCGGCCATGAGCTTGGTGCCGGGCATGAGCGTACCCTCGGCCGCCGCGCCCGCCAGTTCCAGGTATTTGGGGCTGGGCTGGCCGTGGCACTGGACTAAAAGCGGCTTGTCCCCGGGCAAGGCGGCGAAGTTTTTGGCCGCGACCGCGCCGGCCGGTCCGATGGTCCAGACCACGACCGCCTGGGGTCCGGCTTCGAGCAGCTTGAACATCTGGGCTGAGAAATCCGTGCCGTTCGGGTCGAGGCTTTCCTCGGCAGCGATGTCCATGCCGTAAGCCTGGGCCAGTTTCTTCAAATGTTCCAGGCCGTCCTGGCCAAAGGCGTCCTTGGCGGTCAGCACGGCGATTTTGGCGACGTTCTTGTCCTTAAGGAAGGCGTAGACCTTTTCCACCGCCGTGGAGGTGCGTTGCGGGGTTTTGAAGGTCCAGGCGAACGGTCCGAATTTGCCCCCGGCAATCACCGGATCGCCGCCCACGGTCATGATCACCGGGATATGGTTTTCCTCCGTGTATTTCTTGAGCGCCAGGCCCTCGCCCGTGGTCGAGGGGCCGATGATGGCCAAGACCTTGTCGGCCTCCACCAACTGCCTGGCCATGCGCAGGGCGATGTTGGGATCGGATTCGGTGTCGTAGCTGACGAGCTTGATCGGCCGGCCGGTCACGCCGCCCTTGGCATTGATGTCGGCGATGGTCATTTCCGCCACCAGGCGCGTGGGCGTGCCGATGGAGGCCGCCGGACCGGATTCGGCGAACAGGCCGCCGATAAGGATGGGCTCGGCCGATGTTTCCGCGGCAAAGGCGGAAGTCTGCAGGCACAACAGGATGCTCAGGGCAAGGGCCGGCAAATATTTCATTCGTTCCTCCGGTCAAGGCGTTTGCGACGGTTTATGTACCCGTGCCGGCGGTGTTCGTAAAGCGTCCGCGCCCGGTGTGAAACGTCCTGACCGGTCCCCAAAGCAGGGCCAGGCCAAGCAAAAGGCCGTGAAAAAGCACTCTGGCCTCGCCCAAAAAATGGATATTGGACAGGGCCGTCTCCAGAATAAGCACGGCCAGGATCGGTCCCAGAATGCGTCCGGGTCCGCCGATGACCAAAAACAGCAGGGCCTTGAGCGAGAGTTCCAGGCTATATTGGCCGGGACTCACGAAACCTGAGTAATGGGCCTGGAGCATGCCGGCCAGGGCCGAGAGCGCTCCGCCCAGGCCGAAGGCCAGGGAGCGCACGGCGGCCCTGTGCACGCCGCAGGCGCTTGCCGCTTCGGGGTCGTCGTGGCAGGCGAGCAGCGCCCGGCCCAGGCGGCTGGAGCGGACCCTGGCGAAGACCAGGACGCTGACCAGGAGCAGTCCCAGGAACAGGAAATAATACGGTTTGTCGCCGCTGATGGGGCCGATGATCGGCAGGGCCAGCTTGAAATCGACCATCATGCCGGCCGTGCCGCCGGTGAGGGACTCGAGGCTTAAGATCAGGTTGGTGAAGATGAGCGTCACGCCGAGCGTGGCCATGGCCAGGAAACCCTCGCCGAGCTTTTCCAGCGGGCGGCTGACCGCCGCCGCCAAGGCGTAGGTCGAGCCCGAGGCGATGGCGGCGATGGCCAGGCTGGCCCCGGGCAGGGCCGGGTGGAGCAGGGCGGAGATATAAGCGCCCAGGCCGCAGAAGGCTCCCTGGGCGAGCGAAACCTGGCCGCCCAGGCCCAGGCAGAAATTGAGCGCCATGACGTTGACGGCCAAAAACAGGTGCTGGCTTACGGCCAGGAGTTCGTAATTGGGCAGGATGCAGCCCAGCGCGGCCAACAAGCCGAAGAGCGAGGCTCCCGCGGCGCGCGTGCCGATTTGGGCGGAGGCGGCCACCGGGATCAGGCCTTGGCCGGGCGGGTCTGGTCGTTTTTGGTCAGCACAAGCAGGCCGATGAGCAGGGCGTAAATGAGGGTTTCCTTGAGCTCCGCGGAAAAGGCCAGGACCAGCGCCGCTTCGATCAGACCCAAGACGGCTCCTCCGGCAACGACCTTCCAGACCGAGACGTAGCCGCCCAGGCTTGCGGCGACGAAGCCCTTCAGGCCCAGTCCCAGGCCCATGTCATAGCGCAGCATGGTCTGCGGGCCGACGGCCATGCTGCCGAGAGCGGCGGTGATGCCGGCCAAGGCGAAGCTCAGGGCGTGGGCGTGCGCCGGGCTGACGCCTTGGAGCCTGGCGGCCAGCGAATTCATGGACACGGCCCGGATGGCGCGGCCGTAGCGGGTCTTGGCCAAAAACAGCGACAACAGGCCGGCGGCCGCCAGGGTCATGACCAGCGAGGCGGCGGTGTCGGCGGAGAGGTAGAACGGTCCGACGCTCATGGCCGGAATGGGCAAAAGCCGCGGCAAAAGCAGCGGTTTTTTGCCCCAGACCAGGATGGCCACGCCCTGCCAGGCGAGGCTTGCGGCCACGGTCAGCATCAGTTGGCGCAACGGGTTCGATTGCAGGGAAACCCCAAGGGTGGTGGAGTACATGACACAACCCGCGAAATAGCCGCAGACACCCGCGGCGGCCAGGGCGAAAACCGGACTGACCTGCATGGCCTGGGTCAGGCTGTAGAGAGTCAGGCCGCAGAGCAGGAGCAGTTCGCCCTGGGCGAAATTGATCAGGCGGCTGGAGTTGTAGATCAGCGAAAAACCAAGGGCCATCAGCCCATAGACCGACCCCAGGGCCAGCCCGGAATTGACGGTTTGAACGGCGTAAGCGGTAAGAGCGGCCATGGGTCTTCGCGGATAAAGGAAAGGGGGCCGAAGCCTGGCTTCGGCCCCCGGGATGTTGCCTGCGGGCGCGGCGGGCGAGGCCCGCGCCGTTTTTGTTTAGGGGGTGACCTCTTCCATGTTGCCGTACGCGCTGCCGCCCTTGACCATGGTCTCGGTGTCGAGCGAGTAGGCCAGCACCATGGTCTTTCGCTTGGCGAAACCGGTGGCGCCGGGCGTGGTGTTGATGGAGATGACCAGTGACTTCTTGCCGGAGTTGTCGAAGTCGGCCAGGGCGTAATCGGTGATGGTGCCCTTGATGCGCCGGGTTTTCCACTGCAGGTTGAGGCCCACGCCGTCCCAGTACATGGAATGCACTTCGCCCTGGGTGAAGGCGCGGAAGTTCTCGAAGACCATGGAAGCGATCGAGATATTCTTGCTGACGAGTATGTCGTACTTGCCGTTGCCCGCCAAATCCACCGGCAGGATGCGCAGGGGCACATAGTAGAAGCTTTCCAGATCGTCCGCGGTGGGGTGATACATGGAGGGCATGAGTTCGTCGTAGGCCAGGCCTATCCCCGAGCCGCAGTATTTATCCTCGCTGCGGGTCTGGAGTTCCTTGTTGCCGGTGTAGATGTTCAGGCGGTCGTTCAGGTCGGCCACGATGATCTTGTAGCCGCCGGCCTCGGGTAAATAGGCGAAGTTCAGGGCGTTGGTCTTGGTGGGCAACGGGAGCTCGCTGCCGATCTCGAGGCTGGAGCCGTTGAGCTTGGCCTTGTAGACGCCGTTCTGGAAAACGTTCTTGTCTTCGCCCTTGGTGGCGACCAGGGTGGGCTTGTAGTCCGGGGGAACGTTCACGACGTTGAGATAGTATTTGAGGTTCGTGGCCACGGGAACGATCTTGCCGCTTTCCACGCGGTAGATGGAGGAACGCGGTTCGCGGTCGCGATAGCCGGTGACCACGATCAGGCCCCTGCGGTCGGCGCCTTCCTGGGCCAGGATGTTGATCTTGATCTGGAGCACGCCAGGAGAGGTCTGGCACTGGGCGACCGGGGCGAGCTGGCCGTTGTTGAAGCGGAAGACCTGGATGTCGTGTTCGCCCATGAGCACGACTTGGTTCTTGCCGTCGCCGACGACGTCGCCGATGGCCATGCCGGAGTTGGCGAAGGGCATGATTTGGCTACGCCAGGCGCCCGGGGTGTCGGGGCCGGAGACATAGCGGAAATTGGGGTTGAGGTAGTCCGGCTTGCTGGCGTCGGTTTGGTTGACCACCAGGTTCGGATTCACGGGCGTGGCCCCGCCGGAAGCCGGCGCGGCCTGGACGGCCTGAGCGGCTTGGGCGGACGGGGACGGCCGCTTGAAGACCTGGGAGGCGAGGTCGTTGCTGACGGTCTCCAGGGCGGGCAGGAGGTCGTTGATTTTGGCCTGGGCGGACTTGGAGACGACCGCGCCGGCCTTGTCGACGATGGAGACGTCCGTGCTGGCCGTCTCGCCCGCGATGGTGAGCGAGCCGAAGACCAGGTAGTCGGCCCCGAGCGAGGCGAGCGTGCTTTTGGCCTCGGCGGCGGAGTCGATCGGTTTTTTGATTTTTTGCGCAATCAGGGCCGTGTCCATGGGCTGGACTTTGTCCTTCCATGTCAGCCGGGTGGCGAGCATGGAGGGGACGCCCTGGCTGAGATAGGCGTATTTTTCCGGCCCGTGGATCGCAAACGGCGCCACGGCGAAGGTTTTGACCGCTTGAGCCTGGGCCAAGGCCTGGGCCGGAAGCGACAGCATGACGAGGCAGAGCAAAAATTGCCTGGCGCGTCGATATATCATGATAATTCCTCCAAGAGCGCGCTTTCGGCGCGATCCAATGAAATAAGCGGCCGAATCGGCCGCGAAAGCGACCATAACAGGTTGTTTCGGCCTGGGCAAAGCAAACTTTCTCACCTCAGCCGGTGGGCCTGATTAGCCCGGCCCGAGCGGCTTGGCAAGCCCCGGCGATAAGGGAGCGAAAACGCCTTGGCAAACCCCGCCGCAAACACAGACGCCCGCCAAGGGCAAAGCGTTACACGGGCGGGCCGCGGTCGACGGGCGTGGGTCGCGCCGGTCTGCCCGGCGCTTGCGGCGATCGATCCGTCTGGAGGAAAAAAACAAGAGGAGGGGCCGCAATTCCGTCGGTCCCGCGCTGGTATGGCTTGGAAAGGCCCTGTTTCAGCCGATTCTGAATTTTGAAAAAATCCGTTCCGGCCGTGGCCTTTGGAATGGAGCGATTCCGCAAGGAGACAACTCCATTCCAACGGCCTGGTCCGGGAAAACAGCCAAGAGTCGGGGCGGCCGCAATCCCGGTACGGTCTTTCGCGGCGGGATCAATTTCCGCTGCCGTACTTCCGGCTTTGTTCCTCGATCCAGGCGTTGTAATCGTTCCTGCCGGCGTCGATCCGGGCCTTGCCCTTCTTGATCATGGCCTGGCCTTTTGCCACGGAATCCTGGTCACCCTTGGCCACCAGATCCGAGCCTTTGATCACGAGTTCGCATCCTTTCACCATGTTATTCATGCAGTCCTTGACGACCTTGTCGTTTTTCGTGGCTTCGGGCGCGGTTTCAGCGGCCTGGGCCAGCATCGGCAGGGTGAACAGGAACACGAGAGCAAGCATCAAAGCCGCACGGAGAATTTTCGATCGCAACATGAGTGCCTCCCGGATTGTTATTAAGGGCTCCAGTGTTGCCAAATTATTGCCCAAGCCGGGGTAAGTCAACAAATAAAATATCCAGGGCGCGGCCGCGTTACACGCCGCCGCGGTTGCCCGGTTCGACCACGGCCGTGAACTTTTCTAAAAGAAGAGCCGGATTGTACGACATCTTGGCCTTGCGCAGGTATTCATCGCCCAGATCCTGTTCGCGGTTGACGTAGGTGTAACCAGCGGCCTGATTGGCCAGAAACATCTGGTTGATCGCCTGGTACACGCCCTTGTATCCGGGCATGCCCTTCTCGAAATGGATGACCACGCTTGTCGCGTCCAAGACTTCGGCCACGGTGTAGGCGACC
>Ga0326727_10005816_pt1 | contig 34727 bp, 32 predicted proteins | sample MB2enrmetagenome_FD_207643 | JGI IMG/M metagenome (GOLD analysis project Ga0326727, IMG submission 207643) | Lab enriched peat soil microbial communities from McLean, Ithaca, NY, United States - MB29MY | ecosystem: Environmental > Terrestrial > Soil > Wetlands > Peat | place: USA: New York...
GGCGACAGCTACAATGGTAGTGTCTATGGAGTACATGAGTAGACCAAACGAAACAATGGCGAAAATGAGGTAGCGCCGCATCTGAAGAAACTCCCGTAAAGTTAAGAATGATCGATTTCATGGTAGCTGTTCGATGCCGTAATATTTCAATTCGGTATCCGCAGACCACGCCGCTACAGACCATAAATAATGTTAATTTTTACATTAACAATATATCAAACATTCATCGGTGATGCATTTCAATTATTATGTATGAAATATTTCATATCAGTCAACAAGGATTATCGTTTGAAAGGTGGTTATCTCTCAAAATGGCTGGATACTTTATTTCAGGAAGTTGTCCTTGTCTCACCTGAACAGAAAATAAACCTTCAAGCATTTTCACCTTTCGAACTGTATTCAACGAGCTGATCCGATCAGTCGCCTTGAAGCTTTGTATTTGCTAGCCAAAATTTAAGTCTGATTCCTCTTAGTCACTGCCCTTTTCCCCCCGTCAAGTTAATATGCCTCTACATATATTAAGCTGCACAATATTCGTTTAGAATAAATGTGATTCATTACTATCAGATATATGCTATTTGAAACGAACGTATTGGATCGCCAGTTTATGACGAGTACTTGCCATATTGTAGCTCCAGTGTAATATCCGGACTGAAAAACAGATATGCAATGAAAAGATGACCATAACTGTTGATAAAGTTGTTCGCATGAATCTCGAAGCAGCCTATGTCGAAATGGCAAAGGACAGGGCGCAGGGAAAAGACGAAGAAGGGGACGCATTATGAGGAAGCCGGTCAAGGTAGTGCATCCGGACGAGGCTTCTTTTTACAGCAAAGAATGGCAGGAGGTTGAAGCCGACAAAGACATTGCCATGGAACCTGAATGACAAACTCTTTTGCCGTTTTGAATATGTTTAACTCGATGATTTTACATATCACCCGCTGACAAACTTATTTGGCATTTCACATCTTCACGTTCATTATTCCATCCTTTACATCTCCGAATAAAAATTGTTATATGTAAAAAATATTTTTTCTTGTCGCCTCCTTTGACAAAGGGGCTACGGGGAATTTATTCCACTATGCAAAATTTCCCTGTATCCCCCTTTACGAAAGGGCGAAATTTAGTGTGGACCTTCAGGTCCACATGGAAGTACGAAAATATTATTCATAGTGCAGGAACGGATGAATAAATGGGAAGCGATACCGAAAGCAAAGGCTTTCTTGAGAGACTGAAGGCAGGTCTTGCCCGGACAAGAAACGCCTTCATTAAAAATATTGATGACATTCTCCTGGGAGAAAGGGTCATCAGCCAGAAGCTTTTTGAGGAGTTGGAGGAAACCCTCATCATGGCTGACGTCGGCCCTGCCTTTACCTATGAGCTTATCGAAAAAATGAAAGAGCAGGCCAAGAGAAACGAGCTCGGAGACGCGGAGGTCCTCAGAAAAGTCCTGCGCGATACGATCACCGATACCCTGAGAAAAAATGAGGCGCCCCTTCAAATCCCCGTGAATGAACTTTTTACCATCATGATGGTGGGCGTCAACGGTACGGGCAAAACCACAACCATCGGAAAACTTGCAAATGCTCTAAAAAAAAATGGGACGTCTGTGATGCTAGTTGCGGCCGACACTTTCAGAGCCGCCGCCATCGAACAGCTTGAGGTCTGGAGCCAGAGGGTCGATGCGCCGCTAATCAAGCAGAAGACCGGCGCCGATCCTTCAGCCGTCGTCTTTGACGCCATTGTTGCAGCTAAGGCCCGGAAGGCCGATGCTGTTATTATCGACACAGCAGGCAGGCTTCACACAAAGGTCAATCTGATGGAAGAGCTCAAGAAGATGAGGCGCATTATAGAAAGGGAGTTGCCTAACGCCCCGCATGAGATTCTCCTCGTGCTCGATGCCACGACGGGCCAGAATGCCGTCGTTCAGGCAAAGATGTTCAACGAAGAAATCGGCGTGACGGGAATTATATTAACCAAACTGGACGGAACGGCAAAGGGCGGCGTGGTTATAGGAATTGCCAAAGAGCTTAGTATTCCTATACGCTATATCGGTATCGGAGAGAGGCTCGATGACCTGAAAACCTTCAAGAGCGCGGAGTTTGTGGATGCGCTTTTTGAACAGGATGCCCGGTGATCCGTCTTTGCTGGACTGAAGTCCTCTGCACTACACTTATTGTGTTTACGCAGTGCAGAGCTTCAGATTTGCTATGTCGGAGAGACTTAGACTAAAAAGTTTTTATATGGGAAAAACATTTGCGATAGGAGATATACACGGCTGCATCACCCAGTTTAACAGGCTGATGGCGCAGCTCGATATCGATGCAGCGGAAGACACACTCGTTTTCGTCGGTGATTATATAGACCGCGGCCCTGATTCAAAAGGGGTCATCGATGCTATTCTTGATATCGGAAAAGACATCAGGAATGTTGTTTGTCTATCGGGCAATCACGAAGATATGTTTCTCAACTATTGCCGTGACCGCAGTGATGAAGACCTCTATATGTCCAACGGGGGCATGCGCACGTTGGCGTCGTATGGCTTTTCCCGGGAAGGCACGGAGGAATTGATCCTGCCGGAAAGCCACAGAGATTTCTTCTCCAGCCTCCGCACATACCATGAGACGGACGATTATATATTCGTCCATGCTGGTCTGAGACCCGGTGTCCCACTTGATCAGCAGGACCGCGAGGACCTTCTATGGATAAGGTTCGAGTTTATCAACTCTCAATATGATTTCGGTAAGACCGTCATTTACGGGCATACGCCGATCTCCCTGAATAAGCCTTTCATCGACAGAAATAAGATATGCATTGATACGGGCGCCGTCTATGGCGGCAGATTGACGTGCATTGAACTACCGGAGATAAAAATATATCAGGTTTGACTTTCATGAAAATCATCGAATGCGTCCCCAATATCAGTGAAGGCTGCGACAGAAAAAAAATAGACAGTATCGCAGCGGCGCTCTCCTCAGTCGAGGGCGTGAGGCTCCTTAACGTTTGCGTCGATGCGGATCACAACCGGACAGTCCTGACCTTCATCGGAGAACCTGAGGATGTATTAAAAGGAGCTACTGCCGCCTGTGATAGGGCCATTGATCTCATCGACATGCGTAAACACAAGGGCGTTCACCCCCGGATCGGCGCAGTTGATGTGGTTCCCTTCGTCCCTCTGAAGGGCGCAGCGATGAAAGACGCCGTTGACCTCGCACACCGCTTCGGCCATGCACTGGGAGAAAAACACAAGATCCCTGTCTACTTTTACGGTGAGGCCGTCCTTGACCCCAAGAGAAGAGAATTATCAGACGTGAGAAGAGGCGAATACGAGGCTTTGAAAACGCGGTTCGACGATCCTTTGTGGATGCCGGATGCTGGCCCCGCCCGCTTCGATCCGCGGAGCGGTGCAGTTGCCTGCGGAGCACGAGAGCCACTCATTGCTTACAACATCAATCTCGCCACGGACAATCTCCAGGTGGCAAAGGACATCGCCTATTCCATCAGGCAATCAAGCGGCGGGCTACAATATGTGAAGGCCATCGGCGTTCCCCTTGCGAGCAGGAACATCGTTCAGGTATCGATGAGCCTCACCAATTATAAAGTGACACCACCGCGGAAAGTTTTTGACGTTGTAAAACAGAAGGCAGCCGCGTGCGGCATTTCCATCCTCGAGTCGGAGTTGGTCGGCCTCATCCCCCAAGATGCGCTCGAAGGTATTTCCGCCCAGTATCTCCAGCTAACGAATTTCTGTGCCGAGCGCATCATCGAGACCCATCTGCATTAATATTATTCACTATCTTTCACACCCCCAAAAATACAACGATTGACACTCTTAGCGGAATTATGTTAAAGCCCTTCAGCCGAAAGCCAAGCTGTGCCCCCGTAGCTCAGGCGGATAGAGCAACGGATTCCTAATCCGTGTGCCGCGCGTTCGAGTCGCGCCGGGGGCACCAAGCAAAATCAGCCCTTTACGAGCCTCAGAGACTTTCCTTTAGCCCCATTTTCCTGCGATTGTGATAAATTTGTGATAAATTCTGGCTTCAAGCGGTCCATTACTTCAATACCGGCCCTTAAACTTTCGGTAATGTGATGGGCATATCGCGGGATCATTGACGTGTTCTTCCACCTGCCGAGCTTCTGAACCTGATAAAGATCGACCCCACTTTGCACCAGCCTAGTGGCAAAGATATGACGCAGGTCATATACATGCCTTAAAAAGACTGTCTTTCCGCTCTAAACCATGATACTCTTAGTGCGTATGTAACTAGTTATTAATATTCATAGAGTCTTTAACCCTTGATGAGGTTGATATGGACGATTACTGAGACCTCGTATCTCAATACAGTGCGGGGTTTCATGTTTTTGGAATCGAACTAATTAGGGAAAAAGAAAACACATCAAAAATGTAAAAGTGATAAACAACCCTAAGGAGACCATTTAGGGGAAATCATCCTGTATTCATGACCGGGCAAGATCTTCAGAAATATTACAAAATTCTTGATGTAAATCCTGACACACCTTGGAAGGACATCAAACGGGCCTATCATGATTTGATGAAGATCTGGCATCCGGACAGGTTTGCAGGTGACCAACGTCTGCAGAAAATTGTGGAAGAGAAAACGAAAGAACTGACGCACGCTTTTAAGAAAATTGAGGAAGATTATCATAGCATAAAGTTCTATTATGATCCTCTGGATGAAGCCAAAGAATCTTCAATAGAAACAGAGACGAAACCGCAAACTGAACCGCCAGTAAAAGATGGAAAACCGCAATCGTCATCTTACACCCGGAAACAGGAGGCTGAAGAATGGCTGAAAAAGGCCAATGAAACAGGGGATTACCATCTTATCCTTGACTATTTGAATAAAGCGATCGATTTAGACCCCTATCTCGAAGAGGCTTATCTCGAACGCGCTGAAACCCATGTAATGATGGGCAATCATGAACAGGCGATAGAAGATTTTAATGAAGTGATCAAGCTGAGTCCCAAATTGTTCAAAGGATTCCGTGGCCGCGCCAATGTCTATTCTGAATTGGGCAAGCACTCACAAGCGATCACTGATTTTACATGCGCCATCGAACTGGAGCCCGTTAATTATCCGGAATTGTACTATCTCCGGGGGAAATCTCATGAAAAACTGGGAAACCGGCATGAAGCAAAAGAAGATTTCAAGAATGCGAAAGTGCTCAGAATCCTGCGCAGCGAGTCACATGGATCGCAGACATCTTCTGAATTGATTGATGAATGGAAAATTGAAGAAAAAGGAAAGATGTCATTCAAACAAGTCCGCTTGCATGTCACGGCAATCATATGTGTGTTGGTCGGTGTTATTGCCTTGCTTCCGATTTTTCTCTCTAAAGACAATGGGAAAGGTAAACCAAAAAAGGAAATAACAAAAGTTATTGAGGTTCCCGCTTCTCCATCCAAAACACAAGACGAAAAATCTGCGTTAATGACAGCCTCTTTTGAAAGAAAAAAACCGATCAAGAAAAAAGTCCATGCCAGTACACCGGCCGAGAAAGAAGAGCCTTCGATTAAGAATAAACAAGAGAGCATCCAGAGAGAAAACAATCAGCAGATTTTTGAGAAAAAAAACGATCAGGCTAAAAAAATAGAAATTCAAACCCCTGAGAAAAACGTTGAATCTTTTTCAAGTGTGACGAGTCCAGACAGGAAACAGCAGAAACCTACCACGGTTACAGATGATCCTTACAAAAAAATAAAAGCAATTGTTTTGAAGAACGGGAATGTCATTGAGGGTAAAATACTTAGTTGGGATCCCGACATCGTAAAAATTCAGACAAAGGACGGGAAAGTTTTATCATACGATTTTAAGAAAGAAGTCCAGACATTAATTACAGAATGAGTAGTAAGGCTGCATAAGAATTGTAGCGATTAGAAATTACTGAACCATCAAATCCTGCGTGAGGGCAGTCTGGACTGATTACTGAAACCCCATTTCTCAGAAGAGTGTAGGGTTTTTTGTTTATTACGTCAATCGGGAGAAACCGGTCTACTTGACTCAAAGAAATAAAGGAAACATGCCCATGCCAAAAGCAACAGTATATTACTCCATGGGCTATGATATAGCCACCGACCAAATGATTCACTCTAAACGTATGGCAACCCGTGAATGAAACAAACGTTTCAATCGTTCGCCACTTAACGAAACCGTCAAAGTAGTAGACACATCTGAACTCGATGATAACGGACTCTATCCAAAGAAGGAGACGATTCAGTAAATATGAAGGGGCAGTTTCCTGACCCGCTGTTTTGTTAACGTAGCTTTCCCTGTAAATAGAAGCATAATATCTTGATATCATTACAACACTCACCATAAAGGTTTAAACAAGGCTATTTTCATTTTTTTTTGTGACGGCTGACCGTCATAAATGTTTCAAATGTAAATGTTGATACTAAGAATTAGACAGATAAACGAATAGAAAAGAGTTCTTAAACCCTTCAACAATAGACGGGAGGAGACAGCTTTAAGTTCCCTGATAACAATGATGGTATTTGCTCTTTTCATGATCGCAGGGAGTGTCTTCCCTCAACCTGTGGTTCTGAAGCGTATCACAAGTGATGGCCAAGACGCTTTGGACCTGACTATTGGCCTCAGAAAAAAAGCTTTGATGGGAAATTACAAAGTACGACATCATTCACGTAAACTATATATATCCGCATATGAAAGGGCGGGAAATAAAGTGGGTGGCGAAATCTGGGTGATGGACCGCCGCTCAGGAGAATACAAGAGGGGTTTCGTTGGTATGCTTTTCAATAGCGGAGGAACAGCTAAGCAGGCAAGATTAACAGCGACTATCTACTCCGGTCGTTGCATAAAGCGACAGTTTTAACAGAATGCGGTTCGTAATTTTTATTTCTAAGAAACGACAACCACAGAACAGTTAAGTGATATACATAACTCCGATAATTGATTAAATTGCCATCTTTCGGTTGCAGCTCCCTGCTGCTTTCCGGAATCTTTTCTCTGACACTTACTCCTATAATCTCACCTTCCTTTCAATCTGAACATCATTCAATTAATTTGTCTATGGTTTCAGTCACGGTGTAAAGTGTGGAAGGATGGGTATCGACACCAACATAAAACCCCTTGGCATAGTCTTTTCTTTTTTGAGTCCTTCTTTGCACATACAATTTTATGTAATGCTTCCTCTGTCGAGTCTGGCGAAATGTAATCAGGACTTGGATGTTCTATTTTTCTTCAACTTATTAATTCATTTTCTGAGCTATAGTTATTTAATTGAACGAGCATCTGTCTTCTGTTTTTACAATTAACTTCCGTTAACGCTGTAAAGTGCGACCAGTTCTCCGGATAGGTTGGGTTATCTTTTCGCATTTCCGTTATCCACCTCGCTCGACTTCCTTCATCCTCCGACATCACTTTAATAAATACTCAAATAGAATTGTTTGGTAGATAATTTATACTTTCTGCATCCTAAAAATAGGAAAACCCCTTCTTTACTGTACAATTTTCACTCCTCACCATTTACATTCTTTGAACAGAGCAATATCAGCGAGCTGGCGAGTAATAAAACAATAATACAACCAAAAACATTCCTCATATCATCCCTTCCTTTTATAAAAAAAGCCGGACTTCACACCGCCCTTTTTTAGTCCTTTATCTGGCATACGATTTTTTTCAAACTGTTTCCAACAGAATCCGGAGCAATATTTGTGTAACCTATTGGCGATGCTTCTGAATATGTTACTTCACCTTTATCATTGTATTCCGTTAATGCCAAAACATCAAATGTGCTATTTGTACAATTAATTTCATATAACGCTATTGAATGGGGACAGTTCTCCGGAATATTGAATAGAAATGCATTTGGTAATTTCAATGGAATAGCTGCGTCCTGGGGAATATGTTTTACCCACACCCGAATAATATTATTTGGTAGAGGAGTTACACTATCTGCATCATAATAATTTATTTCAACTTGCGAAGCACCGTAAAATACCCAACGTGCACCATCCGCATACTTTGAACAGGGTAATATCAGTAAGCAGATGAGTAATACAAAATAGAACTTTGAGAAGAATCTGCGTTTATCCATTTTGCCATCCTTCAAGAATCTATTCACTAAACAGTTTGTCCTTATGATTTAAGTATTCAACACTGGTATAATTAGGCATTTTCGGGTCCGATGTATCCATCAAAGTCTCTGTGTCTTTTTCATGTTCCCTGTTAAATCAACCATACAAGATAACCTCGTTCGCAAAAATATCTATGACTTGATTGTACTGGAGTGATGACTCCGTGCCAAGTTCCCGTATGTAACGTATATGAATTAGGCAGGTGTTCAATTTACTACTGTAATGATATTCTGGTTCATCCCATACAGTTCCTTTAAAACTGAAGTTTCTAACGGAGTCATTAAAATACTCTTTCCCTGTCTTGCCACATTTCTCGGCAAGTTCCAGTTTTTTCTCCGCTGAAATTTTTTCGCTCTTTGGATAATCACAGCCGACCAAAAGGCTCAACGATAAAGTCCCTATCACCAATAATATACTAAGCTTCATAATGTCTCGCCTTCCTCCCTTTATTGAAAAAAAGCCCTCAGCGTTGATTAGGTGCTGTGAGACACCTTCCTGACCTCACGGTTTCGGATGCTGTGAGCAAATTATCCTCAGAAACAAGAATAGACATTTTCGGATGTCCCCTTGCTCGCCGTCTATTTAACCGCTTTTAGGATGCCACCATTGATTCAGAAGTCAAGATATTCCTAAAGCATCTTGTAAGAACACCCAGACAATGCATCCTTATTGGCATTCCCCTATCCTTTCTGCTTAAGAATACTTTAATAAATTCTTCCCAAAGTCTTGATTTTTCTATTTTACCCTTTTATGTTACATTACAACTGGAAATAAATACAAACGGTTGCCTTAGGAGTATCATAAAGGGCAGAGCTCTAATTCTCAATATGGCATGTTATGGGGTGGAACTGCTTTTCCGGAGGAAATAACCGTGCATAAATTGAGAACTGTCATAACAATTCTAATGATTACAGCATTGACTATATCAAGCACACCAAACAACATTTGGGGGGACTGCAAATCTGATTGCGGGGATGAATACCATTCTGCCATAGAAACCTGTAAGTCGCAATATGATGAACCAGAAGATGCAGATATGTTGATTAGTTGTATTGATGATGCTGAAGATGGATATGGATCTTGTATTGAAGATTGTTTTGAGGAAATTGATAATTCCCACTAAACTTCATGCTTGGCATTGACCTGACCCCTAAAACCAGTCCAGTTTTAGGGGTCAGGTCAATGCTCTCTGCCATATTTGCAGTTCGTAGAAAACCTTATTCATGATTTCGAGGAATACGCCGGTAAACTAAATGGAAGAAACAGAATAAATAGAAAAATACTGAAACGCCTTCTCACGGTTTCGGCTCAATCAACTGTGGCGTTTGTTCATTGTTGTATTGTTTCCTCGCAATGCGCTCCACCTCGGGTTTAATGTAACTGAATAAGTCCTTTGGCGTAATTGAACCATCGTTCTTCACAACATCCTCGTTTTTGATTCCCTTGAGAAAGAAATAAGTGAATAGTCCATGCCCTCTTTCTTTGTATGTAGAACTGATCTGATCACCGGACGACGCAGTCATGATTGTCATATTCTTCGCATTGACAAAGGATTTTTGTAAGTTCATTACGAGTGGGCGTGCGCCTTCTGCGAGGACCGATCTCCCGCCAGCACCCGAGAAACAAGAATCAAGGGCAACGATGATCTCCTTTGCCGGGAGCTTGCCGAGGGCGTCGTACATTCTTTTCAGCGAATAGCCTGTTTCAGCGATAAAAGACGGATCACCATCATAGGGGACTAGGTAAGCCCCTCCAGTCTTGGGATCTGGCGCACCGTGGCCGGAATAGTAGATAAATACCGTGCCGTCCTTTTCTGCATTATTAATCAGCCACTTTTCAAAATATTTCTCAAAATCGCTTTTCGTTGCATGTTCATTAGTCAAAGTAACAATGTTCTCTTCCGGATAACCCATAACTCTGGAAAGGTATTCACTTACTAGTCTTGCATCACTGATAGCAAAATCGGCATTGGGGAGTCTTTGTCGGTACTGCTCGATACCGATGACTATGGCATAGGAATTCTTATTTAGTTTAACCTTAATCGAGGGAACTTCATCCACGTCAGATTTGACGGAGGGAGTTAGAGATACAACCACCATAGGCTCCGTGGACACTACTTGCCTTGGTGTTTCTCGGTTTGTTGCGCATTTTTGAGGAATTCAATCGCCTGTTGCGCAGCAATTTTTAATTCGCCCGATGGGCACCGGGAAGAAATGAATTTTTTTCCGCCAATATTGCTGCATCAATATCAGCACCCTTATCAATCAATAAATCAGCTATCTTCCTATTGTGTCCATAACGCGTGGCGACACTTAGGACTGTGTCGCCAAAGTTACCACAACCATCACCAAAAGTTACATCCAGATCAGCACCACGATCTAATAGCAGTTTGACCACATCGAGGAAGTTATGTGTATAATTAAATCTAGTGTCTATTCGTCATAAGGTCTTTTTGTTCCCTAAAATTCGCACGCGAATGGTTCATACGATCAAAACCAACCAATTCTGATTGAGACACCGGGGTACCCTCTGCAGTAATGGAAAGATTTTGGTTACATTAATGAATCAGAGAAATGAAACCAAACAAACAAATATCTGGAGGAATGCATGAACATTTAAATTTATTATTCTAAAAATGGTCTGAAGTCTACGGGAAACGAGTAAAGTTACTTTCTTGTCATTAGAATCTCTGAAAAGGACTTGACTGATTGAATATTAAAATACAGAGTAAGAGAAAATTAATGGGGGAGATCAATGACGGAAAAAACACTCAAACGATTTGACGATGTAAGTGTAATTTGCAAAGCGAACATATTCTTTGAAGGCAAGGTTGTAAGTTATACTGTCTTGTTCAAAGATGGCAGGAAAAAGACAACGGGCCTGATTCATCCGGGATCTTTCAAGTTCAATACCGACGCCCCCGAGAAAATGGAAATTACCGCCGGCAGCTGTTTGGTGCGAAGAGCCGGCGAAAAGCAATGGAATAGCTATACGGCAGGTGATTGTTTCCAGGTAGCTGGTGAATCCTGGTATGAAATCGTCGTGGACGGAAGCATAATGGAATACATCTGCTCATTCGAATGATGATTGGCAGGAAATATAATAAACAAAAGGAGGTTTCAAATGTTCACACGTCAAATTCGACTGGTAGGTATTGTCCTGTTAGCTCTTTTCATGGGACAAACAGGAGCGTATTCTGCACCACAGGATTTTGCCAATGTACAAATCCAAACGGAAAAAGTCGCGGACAACGTTTTCATGCTCGTCGGAGCCGGTGGAAACATTGGCGTTTCCGTTGGCAAGGACTGTGTCTTCATGATCGATACCTCATATGCCCCCCTCGCGGACAAGATCAAGGCCGCCATCGCGACAGTCAGCAGCAAACCCATTCAATACGTCGTGAACACGCACTGGCATCAGGATCATGTGGGAGGCAATGAATATTTCGTCAAGGCAGGGGCAACCGTGGTAGCTCATGAGAATGTCCGCAAGCGGGTGAGCACTGAGCAGTTCGTCAAGCTTCTAAATAAAACAGTACCACCTTTGCCTGAGTCGGCACTGCCTGTCATCACCTTCAGTCGGAACCTGACGTTTTATCTTAATGGAAATGAAATCTTCATTTTTCACATTGAACGCGCCCATACCGACGGCGATGCTATTGTTCATTTTAAAAAATCCAATGTCATCCACATGGGAGACATTTATTTTAACGGGCTGTACCCTTACATAGATATTTCCGCCGGCGGTTCGATAAACGGCATGATAGCAGCGGTGAAACGGATACTCCTGCTTTGTGATCAAAATACGAAGGTGATACCGGGGCACGGCCATCTGTCCAATAAGGCTGAATTACAGGAGTACCTTAAGATGCTGGTGGCCGTGAGAGACCGGATTAATAGTGAGATCAAAGCCGGACAACCTCTAAATGCCGTTATTGCCACCCGGCCGACGCGCGATCTTGACCCGGTGTGGGGAAAGGGTTTTATGAAGCCGGAACAGTTTGTGACGATTGTCTATGAGAGCTTGCTAAACGAGAAATCACATTGAAGTGCAATGTCAATGATAAAAATTAAAGACGGGAGGAAGTGATGGAAAGGATAGCACTCGTGACGGGATCCACGAACAATATAGGAAGAGCCATTGCCGAAGTTCTATCAAGACAAGGTTATCATGTCATTATCACATCCCGGAATGAGGACGATGCAAAGACTGTGTCAGATAGCCTCGCTAAAAAAGGTTCCTATTTCAGATGCGATTTTTCACAAACGGGTGAGATTGAAAAATTGTTCGAATTTATAAAGGAGGCCTTCGGACGCATTGATGTCCTTATCAACAACGTCGCCTATACGAAAAACGAATCGATCCTGGATTGCGACTTGAGTAACTGGGATTATACGTTAAATACAAACCTGAGAAGCTATTATTTATGCACCAAGCTTGCAGCAGAAGTTATGAAAGAGAAAGGCGGAGGTTCTATTGTAAACATTACCGTCTCCAGTGCAAGGGGCACAAAGGATAAATTCTCATATATGGTAGCCAAGGGCGGTGTAAACTACCTGACCATGTGCGCGGCAATAGACCTCGCCCCTTTTAAAATTCGCGTCAATGCCGTGGGTTCGGGCCTTGTAGGCACCCCCGTGGGCTACAGAGAGTACGTCGGCAGACCTTATCAAAATGAGATGATTCCCATCGGACATATCGGCAATCCTGAAGACGTTGCTGAGGCCGTGGCGTTTATTATATCGGATAAGGCAAAATATATAATCGGCGCAACTCTATCGGTGGATGGTGGACTCAATATATCAATGTAATAGGAGAAGATGCATGGGAATCAAAACAAGCATGGCGTATCTGGAAAGTCTGAAGAAGCAGAAACCCGAAGTGTACATCGGGGGCGAAAGGATCGATGACGTCGTCAGCAGCAAATATTTCAAGATTTCCTTAGAGGAGATGTGCAAATTTTATGATTGGGCAAATGATCCAGAGAAAGAGAAGGATTTTGTGTTCTGGTCGCCCGTTATTGATGAGAAGGTAACTTTTTGGACACATCTTCGCCGGACCCCTAAAGAAGTGCAGAAGATCATCGAAACGTTGAAGAAGAATAATGCCCGTCATTTTTGCTCCATGTGCATGATTACGGGACTGAACGTCCTGTGGGCGGTCACGTATGATATCGACCAGGCGAAAGGCACCAACTATCACGAACGGCTGAAAAACTTTTTTAGGGAACTGCAGAAAGACGACCTCCGCTACTGCATGGGCGTCATGGATCCCAAAGGGGATCGCTCCCTGCCGCCGAGCCGCCAAGCGGACCCGGATCTCTATCTACGGATAGTCGATAAGAACAGGGATGGGATCATCGTAAACGGCGCCAAGATGCATACCTCCGATGCCCCGATCACACACTACATTTTCACATGCCCTTCGGGCGTGCTCCAGGCAGCCGATAAAGACTACGCCGTATCCTTCGCCATTCCGATAGATACGAAGGGACTCAAATTTATTACGCGGCCGGCTCCCGGCCCTCTGGAACCGAAAGAGATGGAAAGCCCGGCCAGTTCGCACATCGGGTTTGTCGAATGCCTGTCCGTTTTCGATCATGTTCTCATTCCCTGGGAACGCGTCTTCATGTGCGGAGAATGGGAATTTACGGAAAACCTGATCCGCTATTTTTCTCCTTACGTGCGAATCTGCAAGGGGGCCTGCACTTCAGCAAGAACCGATATTTTGGCGGGGACAGCGGCACTCATTGCCCATTACAACGGTGTAGGCAAAGCCGGTCATATCAGAAGCAAGATCACGGATATGATGATATCTTCGGAAATCGGCTGGGGCTGCGCGCTCGGAGCCGTAGCGAATTCCGTCATGCATCCAAGCGGAATCCCGATTCCGGACGTGTCCATTTCCAATGCCGGGCTCTACCACTCGCGCCTTCATTTCATAGAGTTTCTCGGCACCCTCCATGAAATCGCCGGCGGGATCGTCACAACCATGCCGGGCGATACGGAATACAGGAATGAGGAAACGAGGAAATATATCGAAAAATATTTCAAGGGGCGGAGCGACATTCCCACCGAAGATCGTCTGAGGCTGCTGTATTTCATCCAAGACCTGACTGCATCGCGCTTCGGCGGCTACCTCATGGCGAGCGCCATTTGTGCCGGCGGGACGCCGGAAACGAACCGCGTGGAAGTCGCCCGTAGCTATGACCTCCAGGAGAAGATCAACAACGTCAAAGCGCTCTGCAACATAAAATAGCCGCTATGAAAGATGTATTGTCATTCCTGCCCCCTTGTTGTCATTCCAGCTAAAGCGGGAATCCAGTAAAACATATACTATCCTTTTTATCTCGCACTTCCTTTAGTCAACATTTGACACAACTCAAAGGAAACTGTAGATTACGTTCTAAAAAAATCAAAAGAGGGTGCTTCTATGAAAACGCGTATTACCGAACTTTTTGAGATAAGATACCCCATACTCCTCTCCGGCATGAGCTGGATCAGTGTGCCAAAGATGGTTGCAGCCGTATCCAACGCAGGAGGTCTGGGGATTTTGGCCACAGGGCCTCTTAGTGCCGAAGAGACAAGGAAGGCCGTCTATGAAATCAGGGAATTGACCGATAAACCCTTTGGCGCCAATCTTGCTCTCCTGTTTCCCGGGGCCGTGGAAAATGCAAAGGTCTTATTGGAGGAACAGGTGCCCGTCATCAACTTTTCCCTGGGTAAGGGCGACTGGCTTGTCAAGAAGGTCCACGGATATCGAGGTAAAGTCGTTGCCACTGTTGTCAATGTCCACCACGCAAAGAGGGCACAGGACTATGGCTGTGATGCCGTCATTGCCACCGGTCATGAAGCGGCAGCTCACGGCGATGCCCTGACCACATTCATTTTAATCCCGACGCTCGTCGATACCTTAAATATTCCTGTGATCGCTGCCGGTGGTATCGGCGACGGGCGGGGTTTAGCAGCAGCGCTGGCATTGGGCGCGGATGGAGTTGCAATGGGAACCCGACTTATGACAACGAAAGAAAGTCCACTTCATGAAGTCTACAAGAGACTTTCTATCGAAAAGGAGGCCACGGATACCCTCTTTTCTGATCGTTTTGATGGTCTCCTCTGCCGGGTCATGAAGACCGATGCGGCCCTTCGAACCATCGAGCGGGGGCTTGATCTTCCGGCGGCATTCTTCAATTCCCGCGAGATTGCCCGGCAGATCCATGCCCCATACTGGAAGCTGTGCCTCGGTGTTATGGCTTCGGGATGGAAAAACATCAAACAGATGGCCTTCATGGCCAACGCCTTTAAGGCTATTCGTGTCGCCACAGAGCAGGGCGACACAAAGGAAGGGGTCCTTCCCGTTGGTCAGGTAACGGGACTCATTCACGATGATCCCACCATAGCGGAGCTCTTTGAGCGGTTCATTACCGAAGCTAGAACAATTCAGCAGCAACTGTCGGTAAAGATGGACTGAGATAGGATACTGTTCCAGTGTGAAAGTATGACCTGGCACAAAAATTTATTAGAAAATCCATGGAGGTGCCACTATGGCTGTCGTAGAGTGGAAAAGAGATGATACTGTTGCTGTTGTCAAAATGGTAAACGGAGAAAACAGGTTTAACCCCGTCTTCAACAAGGAATTTCTCCAGGTCTTCGATCAAATCGAGGAAGATAAGGCTGTAACGTCAGTCGTGATTGTTTCCAGTGATCTGAAAACCTGGTCCCAGGGAATAGACCTCATCTGGATGCAGGGCCGCATAGCTGAACAGGACCTTCAGGCGATTCGCGATTTCCTGTATGGTCTGAACGATATTTTCAAAAGGATACTCCTCTTTCCTATGCCCGTCATTTGCGCCATCAACGGACATGCCGTGGCAGGTGGGGCTATTTTGTCCCTGGCCTGTGATTTCCGGTTCATGAAGGCTGATAAAGGATTTTTTTTCTTTTCCGAGGTTGACGTAGGCATTCCCTTCATACCGGGCATGATGGCATTTTGCCGGAAGGCCATTCCCGAATATAAATTCGAGGAAATGATGTACACAGGAAAGCGCTATGGCGCACCCGAAATGGAGACACACCACGTGGTGATGAAAGCCTGCCCTAACGAAGAGGCGCTGATGGCGGAGGCCATGGCTTTTGCCCGTTCCTTCAATAAGAAACGTGGAGTCTTTGGTGAAATGAAACGCCGTATGCACAAGCACATCATTGAAATCATAGATAAGGAAGACCGTGAATATATCGAGCCACTTAAGATTATATACGGAGACTGATTCTTCTCGCCCCCTTTGACAAAGGAGGGGAAGAAGACAAGTACGTCATGATCAACTGCGTTTTCTTCCATAAGGAATACCCAGCTTCTTCATTTTGCTTCTCAGTGTGCTCGGGTTTATGCCGAGGATGGCGGCCGCTCCGCCAGGCCCATGGACGATGCCGTTCGCCTTTTGCAGAGCCCGCTGTATGTGAAGGGTGGTGGCCTGGTCGAGATTGGATGGCTCATCGGCAAGGCCAGCAGGCATTTCAGGAGGAGAGGTCACATCTGCTCCGGCCAGAAGCCTGAATGTCAGAGGCTCTCCTTTGTTCAGGATCAGCTCGCGCTCAACAACGTTTTCCAGTTCCCGGACGTTCCCCGGCCAGTGGTAGGTCATCAGGCGGTCTATCGCTCCGGGTGACAGTTCCGGGGCGGCTGGCAACTTCAGCTGTTTCATTTTCTTGTTGATAAAATAATAGACGAGGGAGGGAATGTCCTCTTTTCTTTCCCGCAGCGGCGGCACCCTGATGGGAAATACATTTATGCGAAACCACAGATCCTCACGGAACTGCTTTTCCCTGACCATGTTCTGGAGGTTTCTGTGGGTGGCAGCGATGATCCTTATATCTACAGGAATGGCCTTTGTCCCTCCTACACGCTCGATCTCTTTTTCCTGAAGTACGCGGAGCATCCTGATCTGGGCGTGTGGCGGAAGTTCTCCGATCTCGTCAAGGAAAATAGTACCGTGGTTAGCGCGCTCGAAGCGTCCGCGCTTCTGCTCGATGGCGCCCGTGAAGGCCCCCTTCTCGTGACCAAAGAGCTCGCTGTCGATCAAGGTTTCCGGGATGGCACCGCTGTTCACGGTTATGAAAGAGCCTGTCCTCCGGGGGGAGAGATAGTGGATCGCGCTTGCTATGACACCCTTCCCCGCTCCCGTTTCACCCAGAAGCAGCACAGGGCTTTCGAGAGGCGCAACTTTTCTGACCATCTCCATGACATCCTTCAGGCCAAAATCCGTGCCAACGATCTCGTCTCCTGACATGCGGAGCAATTCCTGATTGAGGTAGCGGTTGTCATCCGTCAGCATGTCCTTCAGCCTGAGAACCTGCTGGTATGCAAGCGCGTTGGATAGTGCAATGGCGAAGGGTTCGTTGAGGAGAGCGAATATCCGGGCATGTTCCTCCGTGTATCTATCCCTCCCTTCCGCAGTGAGGGTGAGGGAACCTAATCTCGCGCCTTCAATTACGAGGCGCATCACCAGAGCGGATGAATTCGGCATGTTGAAAGATTGGGCGATTTTTTTGATGACAGGATCCAGTTCGGGACGGTTGACGATCCTCACATTCGGCACGCCGGGCTTTTCGAAGCTGTCCCTGCCTTCACGGGTGAGCGGTGTTATCTTTTCCAGGGTTCTGGTCTCTTTCGCCTTGACTTCGGTAATCGTGCGGATTGCACCGAGACTCTTCTCATAGAGGTGCAGGAAGATGCTGTCCACGGGCATGTATTTCACAAAATAGTGGAGCGAACGCTGCAGGGCGGTTTCCAGATCAAGGCTGCTACATATGAGCACCGTCATCTGACGAAAGAATTCGTTTTCATCTATGGGCATGGGTTGATCCCCTCCTTCTCGACACTCCGTCTGGAAATCCAATGCAGAAGTTCAGTCCTGCAAATACAGCAGACCGAAAGATCCGCAGTGCGTTTCATAAATATGGTTGTTGTATTTCGTAATTTAACATGTCGTTGTGATATGGCGCAAGTATTATTGTGATAATTCGCGATTTAGAATGCCTGCTTTTCGTAAGTTATCAATATCACGATAATTATTTTTGGCATACTCTATGCTAAAGTACAGATGTAAACAGGAGGTTAAGCAAATGCGGTGGATGGAAGTAATAAAGCTCTGCATCGCCGAGAAAAACCCGGAATTAGTGGAAGAAAAAATCGAGAAGTTGATAAAGGACCTCGGCAATAACGGCAGTATGAAGAATATAAAACTCTACCACAATGCTGTGGTAGATAACGACGTGAGTGTCCACCTGCTTTGGGAAACAGGAAACGCGGAGCCGCAAGGCAGCGCCACCGGCCTCTGCCTGGTTCATGTCCTTAGAGAGTACGGTCTGATTTCGCATTCTGTTTGGGTAGAAGGAAGCTAGAGATATGATCGGAAAAATTATGTTTGTCCCCCTGAAGGCGAGACAAGAAAGGCAAGACGCGTAAATTAAACTTATAATCACGCTGATAACCAGACTGATTGGGCATCAGCCAAAAAATGGAGGAACATATCATGTTAGAAAGATCAAAACAAAAAGCGAAAGAGTGGGTGGCCAAGGCGATAGAGTTTTACAAGGCTTCCGGCAAGGAGATCGCGCTGGCCGAATTTACAAATCCTCATGGACCATTTGTCCAAAACGAGATGTATATCTTTGTGCTGGATTCCAAAGGGAACATGGTTGCGCATGGAGTCAATGAAAAGTACACGGACAAGAGTTTCTTGGATCTCAAGGATTCCACGGGAAAGAGTTTCATTAGGGAAATCGTCGAAACCGCAAATGCCAAGGGCAGCGGCTGGGTGGATTACCAGTGGTACAACCCGGTTAACAAAGAAACGAAACCCAAGAGCCTGTATTTTGAGAAAATCGATGACTTGATAATTTGCAGCGGAATCTATATAGTGAGATTATTGGATATTATCTCCCATAATCTTGAAAATATGCAATATGGCGGAGATGCGTATCTCGGCGAATATCAACCTCGGGTATGATTCAGCGGCAGCAGCAAGGTCAAAGGTATAACTTGCATAATTGAATTCTATTAACTACCAACAGAGGAGGCGTATATGTACGGAGCATCAGGAAAAGAAGCAAAAGAGTTTGTGAAGAAGGCAATTGCGTTCTACAAGAAAACGGGAAAGGCTATTGCTTTGGCGGAGTTCACCAATCCTAAAGGACCTTTTGTCGGAGGCGAGCAGTATGTTTTTGTATTGAACCCCAAGGGGACTATGCTGGCGCACGGAGTCAATGAAAAATACATAGGGCAGGACTTCGTTGACGTCAAGGATTCCGACGGCAGGAGCTTTATACGGGAGATCGTTGAAGTTGCCGACAAGAAAGGCAGCGGCTATGTGGATTACAAGTGGTACAACCCTATCACTAAAGAAGACCTGGTAAAGCATGTCTATTTTGAGAAGGTTGATGACTTGATCATCTGCAGCGGTGTCTACAAAGAGATGTGGCAGGAGCTGCTATAGTTTACGGCTTCCCTCCAATGACGCGTAGAAGCAGAATTGCATCTGTAGACACGCCCCTCGAGCCGCCCTACTTCCCCGTGGGGCGGCTCTTTTTTATGAAATCAAAATCGGCGGGAAATAAAGAATTTCAGTCAATAGGAAGGGCGGCAATCACAGGATAACTTTTGCTTCACAAAAAATAGCAAGGATAAGGAGAATGCCGAAGACCGTGTCAAACTGAGCCGTCAAGGCATCGGCCATATCCGGGACCTTCTCCTTGAAGGTTCTCAAAAGAACTACCGCTCGGGGAATAGAGAGGAAGATGAGAAGCCCCCATAGGCTCATGATTCCTATAAGGATCATGCCGAGGACGTATGCGTAGGCAAGAGCGATTAGCCCCGCAAACAGGATGTAGCTGTTGCGGCTTCCGAGCATGATGCTCACGGTCTTAACGTTATGACGTGAATCGTATGCGATGTCTCTCATGTTGTTGGCAAAGAGAACGAGGGCAACCAAGACTCCGAAGGGAACAGATATGTACAAGGCCTTCATGGAAAGAGCCTGGCGCTGCACGGCGTAAGCCCCTTCGATCATGAGAGGGCCCCACATCATGAAGACGGCAAACTCGCCGAGGGCACGGTACTTGAACTTGACTGGCCCGGCTGTATAGTAAATGCTCGTGAAAAGCCCGATAAGTCCGATCCACATGATATGCCAGGAGCGGACCACGGCAGCCGTCATGCCGATCGCGATTGTTAAGACCAGACAGACAGAAGCTTCAACCATGGTCTGGCGGGCTGTTAGCATGCCCGAGATGATGGGCTGGGGCCGATATTTCGCCGTAGGCGAATCATCCTGGTCGATGTCATAGAGGGTGTCGAAATAATCGTTGATCAAATTGGCGGCGGCATGGAAAAGGGTAATTCCGATTGCGGTCACGAGAAACCATAGCCAAGACACGGACTCCTCTTCGGCGGCCAGAAGCGTCCCCACGGAAACGGAAATGAGGGACATCGTGAATGACCAGGGACGGGTCGCGATGAAATATTTCTTCATACAGTCGAGCATGAACTGCTTCCCTTTTTTTATCGGCAAAGTCGGGGTAATTTAATAGGAATGCGCCATCGCGTCAAGCTCTTTGTGTCAGGTGGCTTACGGGGTATGGCTCCGCTGCCTCTTTCTCAACCTCCTTTGACAAGGGGGGCAGGCGCGATTTATTCCACGATGCAAAATCCCAGTGTGTCTGCCTTTACGAAAGGGGGATAATGTAGTAATGCAATTCATGCCCGAAATGTAGTATACACGTAAAACTTTATCCCAATTTATTATCTACGGAGGCGACGTGAGAATTCCGTTATTCAAGTCTATAAGGACGCACCTACTTTTATTGGTATTGCTGTCAGTTCTCCCTGCTATGGGAATTGTCGTCTATACGGGGATAAACCAGCTTCATAGTGATGTAAAGGCTGCGCACAATGATGCCCTGAGAGTCTTGCAAAGTCTGGCAAACGATCATCAACGCAGTATGGAAAGTACCCGGCAGTTTCTTGCAACGCTCGCAAAATTACCTGATGTGAGTAATCACAATGCTACCGCCTGCAACAAGCTCTTTAAAGCATTACACAAAGAAAACCCGATGTACACGACTATCCTCGCGGCAGATGCAGAAGGAATGGTATTCGCCAACGCCCTGCCTTTTACCCCTTACAGCGTAAAGCAAAGAAAATACTTTCAGGATAGCGTACGAACCAAGAAATTCTCCGTGGGTGAGTATATGATCGGTATTGCTTCACGTCTCCAGTCACTTCCCTTAGCCTATCCGGTGCTGGATTCCAATGGGCGGGTCAAGACGGTTGTCATAACGGGCATTGATCTCGATCGCTACGGTCAGATGTTTGCAAAGACAAAATTACCCAAGGGCTCAGTGTTCGTACTATTTGACCACAAGAATGTGCGTCTTTACAGATCTTATGAATCGGAACAGTATGTGGGAATGACTGACGCCCCTGAGATGATCGAGCATATGTCAGCCAAGCCGGATGAAGGGCTATTCACCGGTGCCGGACCCGATAGGGTCAAACGCCTTTACGCCTATAAGAGATTTTACCTGGACGAAAGTACATCGCCATACCTCTTCATGCGTGTCGGCATCCCCGAAGAGCAGGCGCTCGCCCACGCCGGAAATACCCTGTTTATCACCGTAACGCTTCTTTGTGCTGCTTTCATCATCGCTGTGTCAGTGGCGTGGTTCCTGGGTAAAATGATTATCGTACGGAGGCTGAACAGCTTGGCTGATGCCTCGCATCGGCTGGGACACGGCGATCTGACAACACGAACTGGCCTGGAGCACAGCGAAGATGAGCTGGGTCAGGTAACAAAAGCCTTTGACGACATGGCTGACGAATTAGAGCATAAGGAATCGGAACGCAAACTTGCAGAGGAGGAACTTCGGGAAAGTGAGGAAAAATACCGCTCTCTGGCAACCACGGCGGATTCGATGTATCTTGTGGACAGGGCTTACAGGTATCTATTTATGAATGAACGACATCTATCGAGGTTTAATATCCCCCTGGACATGATCATAGGCAGATCCTACAGCGAATTCCATTCCCAAGAGTCTACAAGAAAGTTTGTCGAAACAGTGGACCATGTATTCGAAAGCGGCCGACCTGCGCAGCTTGAACATAGAAGTGACAGGGATGGGCGGTATTTTCTCAGGACATTCAGTCCGGTGAAAAATCCGGACGGCAAAACGACAGCAGCAGTGACAGTAGTTTCAAAAGATATCACGCAGCGCAAGAACGCGGAAGAAGCATTGAGGGAAAGCGAAGAGAAATATCGTGGCTTGGCTGATTCCCTGCCCCAGATCATTTTTGAGATGGACACACAAGGCCGTTTCACATTCATAAACCATGCGGCGTCAGTCATGACCGGCTACACGCGGGAAGAATTTTTAACGGAATTGAATGCGGCGAAACTTATTGCTCCTGAAGACCGGAGACGGGCACGATCCAACATAGACAGGATCATAGCCGGGAAAGAGAGTGCCGGCAATGAGTATACCCTTGTGAGGAAAGATGGAAGCAGGTATCCGGTCAGCATCCATTCAAGCACCATTATTGCCCATAATAATCAGGTAATGGGCTTGCGGGGATTTGTCGTCGATATCACCCAGCGCAAACACATGGAGGCGCGCTTGCGACGCGCAGAAAAGATGGAGGCCTTAGGAACCCTAGCGGGAGGAGTGGCTCATGATCTCAATAATGTCCTGGGGGTTCTTATTGGATATTCGGAACTGCTTCTGATGGAAATTCCGGAAGAAAATCCATGGCGGAGACACGCCTCTCATATCATGCAGTCCAGCCAGCGAGCAACTGCGATGATTCAGGATCTCTTGACAATGGCCAGAAGGGGTGTACTTGTTTCTGAGGTCGTCAATCTGAACGATGTGATTACCGACTATTTGGAGACTCCTGAGTTTGAGAAACTGAAGTCATATCATCCTTCGGTGACCTTCAAGACCGAACTTGAAAAAGGTCTACTCAACATTAAGGGATCTCCTGTGCATTTGGGAAAAACTATCATGAATCTAGTTTCCAATGCGTCAGAGGCAATATCTGACAAAGGAGAGGTGACGATCAGGACGGAGACAAGCTATCTTGACAAGCCCGTCAGAGGTTATGATGAGGTGGCGGAAGGGGACTACATTGTTCTGACAGTATCCGATAATGGGATGGGCATATCGGCTAAGGACATTGAGAAGATATTCGAACCCTTCTATACGAAGAAAGTCATGGGGAGAAGCGGTACAGGACTTGGTTTGGCCGTCGTCTGGGGAACTATCAAAGATCACAACGGGTACATTGATGTGAAAAGCGAGGCCGGCAGAGGTAGCACTTTTACAATCTACCTCCCGACGACAAGGGAAGAACTGGCTAGGAACGAGCAGAAAGCCACACCCGCGCAGTACATGGGAAGAGGGGAATCGATTCTGGTGGTGGACGACGTGACGGCTCAGCGGGAAGTGGCAACCAGTATGCTAACAAAACTTGGCTATAAGGTCGACGCCGTTTCCAGTGGAGAAGAGGCGGTAGAATACTTGCGGGCGCACAAGGCTGATCTCATCGTCCTTGATATGATCATGGATCCCGGTATCGACGGATTGGACACCTACAAGAGTATTTTGGAAGTCAACCCGAAACAGAAAGCGATAATAGTGAGCGGCTTTTCCGAGACGGATCGTGTCCATCAGGCGCAGGCATTGGGCGCAGGTGCGTACGTGAAGAAACCGTATCTGCTGGAGAGGCTTGGCCTTGCCGTCAGGCGGGAACTCGCAAGGGCGATATAGCTCTATCAGTAGCTTCTCATTCCCTTTATGAAAGGGGCCCGGGAGGATTTCTTTCGCTTGCAAGATGCTTCTGCATCCCCACGATTGCGTTTGCTGTCATTCCGGACTTGACCCGGAATCCAGTGTTTTAAATCCCAGATTCCCGCTTTCGCGGGAATGATGTCATATTTTTAAGCGGGTGTTTCTTCCACTCTGCAAAATCCCCATGCTTCCGGTCTGTATATCCTTTGCAAAAGGCAAAGATAAGGCTGTTCCATCTTTGTAAAAGGGGGGATGTGTAAATGACTATTTTGTCTGCCATATTAGCATGACTGAAGTCCTGCGACACAGTAAAAAGCTTCTTGAAAAAAATAGTAATATTTTCATTGCCTAAAGGCAGGAATGTTGGTAGTAATAACGGTTATTAAGAACTTGTCATGCTTTTTTTGAGAAATACCAAATAGTTGCGGTATCACACGAATAACGGGAACTGCCGATGGAAATCAGTACAAAGGGTCAGAGCGGCACAAAAAGCAAAACTGCATGGCGGATTGTCCAGCTGCTGCTCTCGCCATTTACCGCCATCGGCAGGATAGCGATCAGTTGGGTTAACAATTGCGGGGCCTCCGCAATTTTCCTCTCTCTCGCCCTGGTCAAGACCTTCTCGCACAAGCAACTGCCCAAGATAGTCCAGCAGCTCTATTATATAGGAGCGACCTCCACGACAATAATCCTGCTCGTCGGCTTCTTCACAGGCATGGTCCTAGGTCTCCAGTCCTATCACGCCCTCATTAAATTGGGCGCACAGGGTGCAATCGGCACAATGGTGGCTCTGTCACTGGTAAGGGAATTGGGACCTGTTCTCACGGCCATCATGATTACAGCGAGGGCCGGTTCCGCCATCACTGCGGAGATCGGTGTCCAGCGCATCTCGGAGCAGATCGACGCCTTGGATACGATGCGTATTGATCCAATGCAATATCTCATCAGTCCGAGAATTGTCGCTGCGATCATCAGCTTTCCCGTGCTCACGGCGCTTTTTGATCTCATCGGCATCCTCGGCGGCTATATCTCGTCGGTGGTGCTCCTAGGCGCTAACGCAGGCACCTACTTCCATCGTGTTCAGGCCAGCCTAGAGATGAAAGACCTCACAGATGGTTTTATCAAGGCGGTGGTGTTCGCCGTGATCGTCGTCACTGTCTGCTGTTATCAGGGCTATTTCACGCACATGCGACGGGACAGCCATGGAGCCAAAGCTGTCGGCCTTTCCACCACCTCGGCCGTTGTGCTTTCCTCCGTGCTCATTCTCGTGGCGGATTATATTGTGACATCTTTATTGATATAGACAGGACTATGGAAACACCCTTGATCGAATTTAAAAATGTCACGAAGCGCTTCGGAAGGCGGACCATCCTCGAAGGCGTTAACCTCAAAATCTATGAAGGAGAGGTAACGACCATTATTGGACTGAGCGGCGGAGGCAAAACGGTTCTGCTGAAGCACATCATCGGGCTCATGAAGCCTGACGAAGGGACTATTCTCTTCCGCGGCAAACCCTTGAGCGGGATGAGCAAGGCAGAGATAGATGCCTCCCTGGCCCAGATGAGCTATATGTTTCAGGATAACGCCCTTTTCGACTCATTGACAGTCTATGAAAATATCGCTTTGCCTCTCTGGGAAACCACGGGCATGACAAAGGCAGAAATCGACCGCAAGGTTATGGCAAGAATAGAACAGACAGAACTGACTGATTCCGCCAGGAAGTTCCCCTCAGAACTTTCAGGGGGCATGCAGAAGCGTGCTGCACTTGCGCGGGCGCTAGTGATTGATCCCGCTATTGTTCTCTTTGATGAGCCCACTTCCGGCCAGGACCCTGTGCGGAAAAATGCCATCCTAGGCATGATTGCCCAGTACCAGAGAAAATTCGGATTTACGGCGGTCGTAGTGAGCCATGAAATCCCGGATGTGTACTTCATCTCAAACCGCATCCTTGCACTTTACGACCACAATATTGTTTTTCAAGGCACTCCGGAAGAGCTTGAAGACTTCGATCATCCTTTCAAAGACGAAGTCATCCGCAGCCTAGAAGGCCTGCAAAAGGAATTGACGGGTCTGCATTCCAAGCGACAGTTTAAGCTTATGTATCTGGGCCAGATGAAACGGAGATCCATCAGGGATACATACTGTGTCGTGGTTTTTAAACTGGAGTCTCTGGATGCCATCATTGCGGGCCTGGGACATGAATCGGCGCAGGAGGCTATACAGTCTATGGGGGTATATATCGATAAGCACTTTGGAGCCATAGGGGGCTTTTCCACCCGCCGCAGCATCAATGAATTTGTTACCGTCCTTCCCTATTCGGAACTGGATGAGGCTGAAGAAATGCTGGACGATTTTATCAAGGATTTTCAAGAACAGGGGATTCGCGAAATTTGGGCGGGGGCCCGCGAGAGGGCGGTACCAGGGACATGCGTTGACTTCACCATCCTTGCCGGACTTGCCCAGGGCCAGCCCATTGCAGAAATAGAAACCGTTATAGCATCTGCTGAAAATCAGCAGAAAGAAATTGGACGGCTACGGTGCGCCGCGGAGGAGTGAGCAAATGAAAAAGTACCTCATGGAGACAACAGTAGGCATATTCGTCGTTCTCGGACTGCTTTGCATAGCATATATGAGCGTTAAACTTGGCCATATATCTTTGCTTAACGACAACTCTTACTCTATCTTCGCGCGATTCACATCCGTGTCAGGACTGAGAGTCGGCAACCCTGTAAATATGCTTGGTCTCGATATAGGACGGGTGGAGAATCTTTCCATGGACCAGGCCGATCAGAGAGCAATTGTAGAAATGCGAATAAAAAAGGGCGTCAATATCTACGACGATGCCATCGCTTCCATTAAGACGGAAGGCCTCATCGGTGACAAGTACGTCAGCATCGATCCCGGCGGCGCAGGAACACTTCTCGAGAATGGTGCGACGATCACGGAAACGCAGCCGGCAATAGACATTGCGGAACTTATCGGCAAGTACGCCTTCGGCGATGTGAAGAAGAAAAACGATGACAAGATAAACCCTGATGACAAAAAAGACTCTGAGGTTAAGCCATGAAGCGACTGTCAGTTGGATTAAGCATACTAATGCTCTTTCTCATAACTCCTGCCGTGTACGCCGGCGCGCCGCTTGACGCGGTTAAGGTAAATGCCGACAAAGTCCTGGATATCCTGCGTGATCCAAAGCTTAAATCAGCATCGGCCAAAGAAATAAAGAAGGACAAACTTCGGGCCATCTATGTCAAGATGTTCGATGAAGTCGAACTTTCCAGGAGGTCTCTGGGGATGAATTGGAACAAACTCAACAACATTCAGCGCCAAGAGTTTGTTAAACTTTTTCAAGAGGTACTGGAGAAGGCATACGCCGACAAGATACTAGCTTACACGAACGAGAAGATCGAGTTTACCAAAGAATCGATGGTCGGCACCAACCTGGCGGAAGTCCGGACGAATGTCGTCACCGCCTCAAATGAGATACCTATTTCCTACAGGGTCATCCTGAAGGATGGCGTCTGGAGGGTATACGACGTTGTTATAGAAAATGTGAGTCTCGTGCAGAACTATCGTACCCAGTTCAATGACATACTGGCAAAAAATACGCCCGAACAGTTGCTTGAGATCCTGCGGAAAAAGGTAAAGGAGCAGTAGGATACAGAGACTAGCGATAAACCACTGAAGAGGGGCTCTTGCTGATGAAATCTTTCTCGCTTACGGTTGTGCTGTTTGTCCTCATTGCCGTGGGTTGGTCGCACGTCGCGCACGCCGCTCCTCCGCCCGCACCGCCGGATGCATCCTCCCAGACGCAACCCGCCACGGCTGCTCCCGCATCACCGGATGCGTCCTCCCAGATACAACCCGCCCCGGTTGCTCGCACGCCAGAGGAGACGTCTGTGAAAGCGCTGGAAACAGAGGCAGAATCACCGGAGGCGCCAGCAACGTCCGCCGAGCCGCAGGGCAAGACAGAAGACCTGAGTGGAGACTACAAAGAAGAGACCCGAGAGGAACAGGCGCCCGCGATTGCGGACCCCATAGAGCCTTTCAACCGGGCCATGTTCGAATTAAATGACAAGCTGTACTTCTGGCTCCTCAAGCCTGTCGCGCAGGGATACAAGGCAGTAGTCCCCGAAGATGCGCGTGTGAGCGTGAAAAATTTCTTCTCCAATCTCGGATTCCCGATTCGTTTTGTGAGCTGCCTGCTGCAGGCGGACGTAAACTGTGCGGCTACAGAAGTCGGGCGCTTTACCGTAAACACCGTCTGGGGAATCGGCGGGCTTATGGATCCCGCAACGAGCAAGAATATAAATCTCCAGAAACAGGAGGTGGATCTGGGACAAACACTCGGAATATGGGGAGTGGGACAGGGTTTCTATATTGTCTGGCCTTTAATTGGACCATCCTCTGCGCGGGATTCTATAGATATAGCCGGTGAGTATTTCCTCTATCCCCCATCCTATATGTATGAGATCGCTCCCTGGTATGTGTGGCCCATAGTCAGGTCATACGAAGAAGTGAATAGGACGTCCCTCAGGATCGGTGACTATGAGGCGCTGAAGTCGGCGGCCATCGATCCGTACCTGGCGATCCGCGACGCCTATGTCCAGTATCGCTGGAAAAAGATAAAGTTGAAAGGTGCACCAATAGAGGAACTTGCTCCGAGTGGAATGAGGATGGAGAGATAGAGGGCGTCACTGCGAGGAGCGCAACGGCGTCACAATTTGTACTTTTTTCTCACCCCTTCAGTAAAGGGGGAAGTAATCAAGGTGAAGGACCGTAGCGCAGACCTATAGGTCTGCTACATTCATCGAAAAATACACCCTGGGGAATTCATACGAAAACTCTCAGAACAATCGCCATATCAATATTCATTATCCTTGCTCTCCACGGAATAGCCGCGGCCAGCGGGCCGTTCGGCTCACCCCAACCCATCACAAGCGAGACGGGAGGATTGCACACGGCTATCGGCTACTGGCATCATGAAGACATATACAAGAACAGCGAGGAATTCGTGACGAGGCAGGATCAGGTTTATTCGGAGGCAGGCTACGGCGCGCTCAACATCTGGGACATCTATGCGCGGATAGGCGTCTCGAATCTAAAAATCCAAGAAGCCTTCAGTTCTTCAAGCGCTTCGACTACGACATCCAATGATGATTTTAACGAGAACTTGAAATTTTTCGGCACTCTGGGAGCAAAAGTTTTTTATCCCTTTAGCAAAACATTTGGAATGGGGGCATTTGTACAGGGATCATATTCCTTCAGCAGTCTCAAAGATGATGTTTCGGGAACAAGCGGCGCCACTCCTTATAGGGCGGTGCTCACTGTGGAAGATCTGTGGGATGTAAATTTCGGCATTGGTTTTCAGGCCACCGTCCCATACGGTATAAGGCTCTACGCCGGACCTTACGTCTACTATTCGGAAGCAAGTGCATCATTGTCCACGAACGTGCCGGGGCTTCAATTTTCAACGGCGGATACTACAATTAAAAATAAGACGAATGTAGGAGAGTTTGCGGGAATTGACCTGCCCCTCGCCAAGGGATTCCGCATGAACATAGAAGGGCAATATTCGGAGAGATTCTCTGCCGGGGGTGCCATTACCTATACATATTGAAGCGCTCTTCTGCTCATCGCAAATTGTCTAATCATTCCATTATCAAATCCAGTAATCAATAAAAGGGCAAAGGGCATTTTGCTTCCTGCATTACTAAGTCATGCACCTTGTTTTAATTCAATACATAATACTGTGAGTATCAATTGTTGACGTTAAAATAATAATGTTATAGAAGCTAACGTGTAATAAAATGAAATGAGACAAATATAAAATATTAAAATCAAAAAAGATGTTTGAAACTGCAAGGGAGAGCCCAGCATGAAACAGAAAACTGATAACCAAAAGGCTGGTGCAAGGATTAAAAAGGATTTTAAGAGGTGGCATACTGATATCTACGGATCTCAGAAAGAACTCAAGCCCCATTTTCAGACCCTCTCCGGAATTTCCATACAACCACTTTACACACCTCTAAATGTAACAGATATCGACTATCTTAAAGATCTGGGATTCCCCGGTTGCGAACCGTATATCCGTGGCGTTCACCCGACCATGTACCGGGGACGGGTGTGGACGCAGCGACAACTGGCGGGTTTTGGTCCGCCTGAAGAGACAAATAAACGCTACAAATTTCTTCTTCAACAGGGAGCAACGGGAATCAACGGCGTCTTTGATTACCCAACCCTGCGCGGTTACGACAGCGATGACCCGGAGGTATACGCCGACGTGGGCCGCGGTGGCGTTGCCATTGACACGATCGAGGACATGCGAATCTTATTTGACGGGATTACGATCGATAAGGTCAGTGTATCACTAGTCACATGTCAACCTATCTGTAATATCTCGGTCCAGTCGATGTATTTTGCCAACGCCCAGCAAAAAGGATTGTCCCTGAAAGTATTAACGGGGACAAGCCAGAACGACTTTCTGATGGAGACAGCCATTACGACCGCCCCTAGCGTCCTGCCGCCAAAAGCTTCCTTCAAGCTGAGCTGTGATGCCATTGAATTCTGCACTCAACATGTACCGCGGTGGAATCCCATCAGCTTTGCCGGCTACAATTACCGGGAAGCCGGATGCACGGCACCCCAGGAAGTTGCGTTTGTCATTTCCTGTGCCATTGCCTGTTGCGAGGAAATGATCCGGCGCGGCCTCGATATTGACAGCTTTGCTCCCCGGCTTAGCTTTTTCCTCTCCGCGCACAACGATGTCTTTGAGGAAATCGCAAAGTACCGGGCTGCACGAAGAGTCTATTGCAGAATCATGAAGGAGCGGTTCGGCGCAACTGATCCTCGCTCCCTGATGTTCCGGTTCCACGTGCAAACGGCCGGCGTAGCCCTTACTGCGCAGCAACCTTTGAACAACATTGCCAGGGCTGCCTACCACGCCCTTTCTGCCGTACTGGGTGGAGCCCAGTCTGTGCATGTTGATGCTTACGACGAGGCGCTATGCACGCCCACAGAGCTTTCGTCATTGACAGCCTTGCGCACGCAGCAAATCCTGCAGATGGAAACAGGTGTCACCAACACGGTGGATCCATTAGGCGGATCATATTTTGTGGAATCTCTGACCAATAATATGGAGAATGAGGTCGAAAGAATTATCTCGGAGATTGACATTATGGGTGGTATTGTCAAGGCAGTTGAGAAGGGATGGATTCACAATGAAATAGCTTCTGCCGCTTATCAGTATCAGGTTGCCATTGAATCCGGCGAGATGTCCATCGTCGGAGTAAATTGTTTTAAGATCGAAGATGAAGTCCTTCCCATAGAGCTTTTCAAGGTCCCGGAAACGCTGCGTATCCAGGAAGAAAAACTAAAAATGAACAGGAAAAACCGAAATTCCGCGGAAGTTGCGAAGGCCCTCGAAGCTATTACTAGCTGTTGCGAGCGGGATGGAAACCTAATGGGAGTCATTGTGGACGCCGTAAAAACTTGCGTTACGGAAGGAGAAATATCAAATACTCTGAAGACCTTTTACGGGATATGGCAGCCACCCCTATTCTAAGTCGTCAGGGAACTTTTCAGGAGAAAATGCGATGAGTAAGAGAAAAAGGATTCTTGTAGCCCGCCTCGGCATGGATGCCCACTGGAGGGGTAGCATCGTAGTCGCAAGGGCTTTGAGGGATGCAGGAATGGAGGTGATTTATATAGGCAATCAGATGCCTGAAGGAATCGTAAAGACCGCCATTCAGGAGAGTGTAGATATCATCGGCTTAAGTTCCCTCTCTGGCAATCACATGATCCTGGCCCCTGAGGTCGTCCAGATTCTCAAAAAGGCGGGCGCGGATGATATAAAAGTAATCTTCGGGGGAACCGTGCCGCCCGAGGATATTCCCTTGATGAAGGAAGCCGGGATCTCTGAGATATTCGGCCCAGGGACCTCCCTTAAGAAAATCGTCGATTTCGTCAACTCCCTGGACTGATTTATTTGCACAACTTTCCTTAAGAGATCCATTCCAGCAGACTTCACCCAATTTTCAGCCAGCATTCTGCCGTCGATTGATTATTGGAAAATTATTGATACCTTTTTTACGCGGAATCCTTCCTGGGGCTGATCATTTCTCTTTTTTTGCTCTATGCAATATTTTGGTCGATAATCACTTATCAGTTATTGACTGTTTCGCGGTTTTTTGCAAAATGTGAAACTAAATATATGTTACTGATATGACAATGCCATGATGGTGGAGAGATGTCAAAATGAGAGTCCTCCTCATTTCTGCGAATACTGAACATGTCAATATTCTTCCGTTACCGTTGGGATTGAATTGTGTAGCTGTGGCGGCACAAAACGCAGGACATGAGGTAAATCTCGTGGACCTTATGACCGAAAAAGACGACCGTTCATCCGTCAGGGAGGCAATTGTTACCTTTCATCCAGAGATAATCGGCATCTCTGTTAGAAACATTGATGACCAAAATATGGAAAAACCGAGATTTCTCTTAGATCAGGTGAAAAAAGTTGTAACTGATTGTCGCAACTTTTCTGGCGTTCCTATCATTCTGGGCGGTGCAGGTTATAGCATATTTCCGGAAAGCGCCTTAAGTTATCTGGAAGCTGACATGGGGATACAAGGAGAGGGAGAGATGTCATTCCCTCTCCTTGTGGATAAGATCAATCGAGGTAATGATCTTTCGAGAATCCCGGGACTTTATGTGCGAGGCCTTGGCCTTCAAGGTAAGAGAGTGTTTGCGAAGACCCTTAATCGATTGTCTTTCGCCGATGATTATATTTCGTCTCTTTCTGTTCCTGATAAGCAGGAATACTGGATACCGGTGCAGACAAGACGTGGCTGTCCCATGGATTGCAGTTATTGTTCTACAGCTACCATCGAAGGTCGCTCTATCAGAAAGCGGCGGCCGGAATTTGTCGTTGAGGAAATAAGCAGCCGAGTCAGTTCTGGATTTCAGAGGTTCTATTTCGTCGATAATATCTTTAACATTCCTTTATCGTATGCCAAGGAAATCTGCAGCAAGATCATAGAGAGTGAACTGGTAATATCATGGAGGTGTATCTTTTACCCCGGGAAAATTGATAAAGAATTAATTCCACTCATGGCAAGGGCGGGATGCAAGGAAGTTAGTCTGGGATTTGAAAGTGGTTGTGAACGAATACTGCACAAAATGAATAAAAGATATACTCTTGATACCGTTCGCCAGACTTCAGAAATGCTCAAGGATTTCGGAATCAGACGACTGGGATTCTTGCTGTTGGGCGGACCGGGTGAAACAAGGGAGTCTGTTGAACAAAGCCTCGTCTTTGCCGACTCGCTGAATCTTGATGCATTAAAAATTACGATTGGTATTCGTATCTATCCTAATACTGCATTAAGTAGAACCGCCATTGACGAAGGGATGGTCCTTCCGGAAGATAACCTGCTTTTACCCAAATTTTATATCATTGAAGACCTCAAGGATTGGCTGCGTGAAACCGTGAGCCTCTGGATGGCTGATCGACAGCATTGGACGTCTTGATTTTTAGATGATAATGTCTTTTTGTAATCCACAACCAAGATATTCCAACTCTTACCTATCCTTTCAATGAATATTCGATAACTACTCTGTATGATCAAGGTTGTTGATAAGCAGGAGTAAGCAATAATCTTAAAATTGCCATCTTCGGTTTGCTGGCGACCTTACAGATTCTTTTGCGAGCACTCTGCTTCTTCCTACAATGTTGTTTTTCTAATTAATAGCGTTGATGCCACATTTCAAGTGGAAATAAATGAAAGAGTAATTTATTGGCATTGATGCGACCATATGATTATAAAATCGAATTTTAAATTAAAATATGGTAGACACAATCTCAGGGAATTGAAATGGGATCTTAAATGTTTTCTGACCTGAACTTAAAAAAGAAAGGAGATCGTAAAACAGATGAAAGAAGGAGTGAAATGGGCTGTTATTTTTTTCATTGGGGTAATTGTCATTTTGATCAGTCTCGGGCTATTCTGTAATATGGCTTATAAAATATTTTAGATAAATAAGTAGATGAGGTAGGTCACCCTCACAACAAGCTGGTCGTCTGTCTTTAAAAAAGCTCAAGTTATTCTTAATTTCTAACGATATCAGTAGAACTATATTGGCTACTAAAGGCTGAGAGTGGTATTTCAGAAACCGATCTGCTCGATTCAAGAGGTGTCTGATAAATGCAATGCATTTTACCATTTCTTATTAAACACTCTTATCTCGGTATCTTTGCTGCATTGGGGCTCGGCATTTTGGGTTTACCCATACCTGATGAGACACTAATGGCATTAGCCGGATTTTTGGCTTCTAAGGGAAGCCTCAGTTATCCCCAAGCTGTATTGTCGGCATTCGCAGGAACGATATGCGGTATTTCAATTGGATATCTTCTGGGAAGGGGCTTTGGGCATCCTTTTCTAGAGAAATATTCAGCCAAGTTGAAAATTAATCGTAAACACCTTCACAAAACCGAAGAATGGTACAGTAAGTATGGAAAGTTTGCCGTAGTCATCGGTTATTTTATTCCTGGCGTTCGACATTTAACGGCAGTATTTGCAGGAATTGCTGTAATGCCTTATAAAGTATTCGCCGTATACGCCTTTGCCGGGGGTCTTCTGTGGACTGTGACATTTGTGACAATGGGGTATTATTTGGCTGAGAAATGGAAACTTGTTTATACTTATTCATACCGCTATATCCTGCCCTTTGCCATCGTGGCCATAGTGATTTTTTTATTGATAAAT
>Ga0326727_10005817_pt1 | contig 34727 bp, 20 predicted proteins | sample MB2enrmetagenome_FD_207643 | JGI IMG/M metagenome (GOLD analysis project Ga0326727, IMG submission 207643) | Lab enriched peat soil microbial communities from McLean, Ithaca, NY, United States - MB29MY | ecosystem: Environmental > Terrestrial > Soil > Wetlands > Peat | place: USA: New York...
ATTGTTTGATATCGTCCGCGGTGACCCAGGCGGGCAGATTACCTAGAAAAACGGTAAAGCTCATTCAGTTAGTTCTGTTTACTCCGTTAGGTTGGGGTTTTGGCACTTCAAGAAGGCGGGTTCCGTTCTCTGCCAGCTTGATCGTATCAGAGGGAGAGAGTAATTCGCAATTGAAAATTCTCTCAAGTTGTTGCAAATGGGAATGAAAAGTCCTCAAAAACTAAGGTGATCGCCGTAGGGCCGGAACCCGCGACTGCGGAAGTTTTGATGCAGGGAAACCTGGAAGGATTCAAAGCGAGCTTCCAAGTGATTGGAAATCAAGCGATCTTCATGCCTTTGCCGAGACGGCCTGGGTGCGGCGGCGTACAAAGAAGACGAGCCCGCACAACCCCGCTAGATCCATGGCCCAAATGAAAGGCGCATCCGCTTCCGGCATGCCCAGAAACTCTTGAGGAGGTCCGCCCCCCACCGGGGAGTAGACGATCACACCCGCATCCGATGAGCTGGAGGGCGCGTTCGCGGACGCATAAGTCAACCACGCAGAGGCATTCTTATAGTCATTTCCGGAAAGGTAACTGAAGGGGTTGCCCGCACCGCTGGGATCGAAAATCTGCCAGATCGCAAACTGAATGTCGCCGGCATAGTCCGACGAGGCACACGAAGTGGTTCCGGGCGGACATGTAGCTCCGCTCATCAGCTGCTGCGCGAGGTAGGCTGCCTCTCCATAATCCTTTGATTGAGTACTCGCGCTGAGCCCGAGACGCTGCGACATCATCGTCGCTGCATTTGACGAAACGGTTGTTGTAGTCGCTTTCCAGGTTTCCCCGACGAATGATTCATCCGTAAAATCGTCACAGATGATCGGCACGTTTGCTTGTCCATTAATGGTTGCATAGTAAGGACCTACGTAGACGCCCGCCAGGATGTTGTTGCCGGCACTGGTGAGGTCCATTGAGGCTTGCGAGAACAGAGATGGAGCTAAGCTGAACAGTGCAATAAGGCCGATATAAAAAGGTTGTCGAGAGTTTCTCAAAACGAGCTCCGAGTGGTTTGCGCTAGGGTTGACAGCAATACCTGTGATGGTATTTCAGATGTAGGGCGACTGTCAACGAATTTAGGCAGGATACCCACCTAAAAGTACTGGCTCAGTTTTGGATTGGAGAGGTGCCTTAAGCTTTCGCAGGAGCGGTCTGAACGCGCCGACGCAGGTAAAACAGCATTCCGCACAACCCGGCGAAGTCGATAGCCCAGATAAAAGGCGCGCCAGGTTCCGGCATGCCGAGGAATTCCTGTGGTGGTCCACCGCCCACCGGGGAGTAGACGAGCACACCCGAATCCGCCGAACTGGCGGGCGCATGGGAACTCGCATAAGACAACCAGGCGGCGGCATTCTTGTAATCGTTGCCAGACAGCAGGCTGAAGGGGTTTCCAGCCCCGCTGGGATCAAAAACTTGCCAAATCGCAAACTGGATATCCCCGGCGTAGTCGGACGAAGCACACGAAGTTGTTCCCGGCGGGCATTTCGCTCCGCTCATCAGCTGCTGCGCCAGATAAGCGGCTTCGCCATAATCTTTGGATTCCGTGGACGCGCTCAACCCAAGGCGCTTTGACATCATCGTTGAGGCGTTGGATGAAACCGTTGTCACGTTCGCCTTCCATGTTTCGCCAACGGACGACTGATCCTTGAAGTCATCGCAGATAATCGGAACATTGGCAACGCCGTTCACGGTCGCATAGTAGGGACCAACGTACTCGCCGTCCAGGATGTTGTTTCCGGAGCTGGTGAGATCCATGGAGGCCTGAGCGAAAATGCACGGCGCAAAACAGAGGATTCCCAAAAAAACCAGATAAAGAGACTGTCGACGCTTGCTCACTTCTTACTCCAGAAAATCACGCGCTCGCTTTGGCTGACAACGCCAAGCATCCCTAGATGGTATTGCGGAATGCAGCACGCTGTCAACAGATTCCACGCGGAACCTGTCGGCCAATCGCCTTACAAATCAATACGTTATCGAGCCCGACCAGGTCCGGATTTCACTCCTGTGCGATGTGAGTGCGGATTTGCTAAAGTTATGGAATCAGCGTGGCGCTATCGTCTAACGGTTAGGACAGAGCCCTCTCAAGGCTTAAATAGGGGTTCGATTCCCCTTAGCGCTACCACCTAATTGACCGCGCTGGCAGACACTTGGCTGTGCCCCAGCACTGTCCCATTCGCATCCAGGAACTCCCATTGCGCGTACACCACGTGCTGTGGCAGCGCCGGTATCGAAACCTGACACCCCGCCGAGCACGGCACGGGCTGCAACTGCGAACCCTCCGTGACAGTAAACCAGAATGGAACTCCATTGGGCTGCCCGACCGCACAGACTTCCGCTCTCGACGTGCAGTAGAGGTTGGCCGGGGCTCCATACTCGCCATAGCCGAACTCCACATAGGCGCTTGCCATGCCCTGCACCATCGGCGGGGTAGTCAAAGTCAGGGTCTGATAGGCTGTGCGGTCAACGGAATCCGTGGTGGGCGGGGGGAGCTCCATTGCAAAGATCATGTCCCCGGCCTCCTGTGCGTAGCTCGTTTTGAACATGATCCAGTTGGAATTGGCCAAGGCATGGGCGTGCCAAAACGCATCGGTTTCACGAAGCCGTGACAACCCTTTTCCCAGACTTCGCTGGGACGCGCCGGTGACATCCGTAACAGAACCATTCACCTGCATTAGGGAGTTGTAAATGATCGCATTGTCCCCGATGCAAATGTCGTACTCGTCGGGCATCGAGGCGGCTTGCGACGGATAATTGCAGTAAGGATATTGGACAAACGGCGCATTTACATAGACATCCCCCTGCTGCGAGCCGGAGACGCATTCGTTCGCAACGTTGGCCACGCAGTATTTGTACCAATCCTGTTGATTGCCTGTGATCACGTTGCCCTGCGCCGGGCTGCTCACATCGAGCAGTGCCTTGCTGCCGCTGAACGCGAAGGTGGGCATCAGCTTGCGGTCCAGCCGCGGCACCTGCGCCTGGGAGAACTTCCAGAGTGCCCCGCCCATCGGCGTGGCCGGGTCAGACCCGTTGAAGCCTCCACTTCCCGAAAGCGGTCCGCCGTTAAACGGGCGGCCGTCCAGGAAGTAAGGGCTGTTTTGTGGAGAGGCCAGCCACCCTGGGCCCGCCGGATGAGATTGCACTTGATTCCCGTCGGCGATCCCCTGGATCCCGTTGAAAGCGGGATTGGTTTCCTGCACCGCCGTGGCTCCCTCGCTCAGCAATTGCGCCAAACTGTTGTAAATCCGGCTCTGGTAGCAGATCTCGTAATCCGCGCCACAGCGGGGATCGAGTGAATAGCTACTCACCTGCTGCGCATTTTCGGAAAAGAAATGCGCCTGGATTCCATTGGGGTCGTTGAGAATCGTCTCACCGTTAGTGTTGTATCCGTGCGGGTCTACGCCATAGTTCCAATACCACTCGGCGGAGCCGTTCACGTTCGCCGGATTGGGGTTCGCATTGCAAGTGGTGTAAAGTTGCGGGTCCGAGCCACTGGTTCCGAGGATGTTGTTGTAGGCGCGCTGGAATGTCCACTGGGTGTTGGAAGACCCGTCGATGGCAACAAGCCGCATCACTTCGGAATTCCACGAACTCGGCCCTAGCGAGAAAAAGTCCCCGACGGCCACGTCGCCAATGGCGCCGGGAGCCCCGCTCTCGATCTCTCCATAGCAGGCTTCCACGGAAGCCGTGCAAGGAGTCGGATTGTACGGCTGGGCGTCCACATTCACCGTGGTGCATTGATCACCTGTGACACCGAGGCTGTTCGAGGGGCACGCCGTGGGCCCGCCTGGGCCGTTTAAGTTAACCGAGAACGCGGTCCCATCGTTTACTGTCGATAAATAAGGCCCCGCGCCTGCCACTTGGCTGCCAATTGGCCCCCAACCGTAGGGGCTGGTCGACATCCATCCCGGAACGTAGAGCGGATCGTTGGATTTCAAAGCGCACCAGCGGGCATTCGGGCGGCTCCAGGAAGGTACCGCGCCGACCACGCATCCAGGCAGCCCACCACCCACGCATCCCGCGTTATTCGGTTCGCTATTCGAGGTCGCGTTGGGGTCGAACAGCACCGTCCATCCCAGGCTCCCGTAAATGCTCCGCCAAAGCCGGAACACCAGCAGACCGTCTTCAACGTGCGAGAAAAGGATGTTCGTCGTGAAAGCGTTGGGGTCGAACGTCGGGTCAAAGGCAACAATCAAATCAGATAGGGTTCCGCTCCCGGTCAGATTCGTAAACAGAAGACACGGCTCATTCGTCGGCGACGCAGAGGAATTGCACGATGGAAGATTAACTCCCTCTTGGAGATTGCCTTGCGCCGCTGGGCTCTCAGCATCCGCATGGCTACCGAAATACTGAACCCTCTGAGGATAATTTCCACCGCAGTAAAACACATCGGGAACGCTTGGATCGAATGGAATCGAATCGAAAACACCGCAGGAACCCGTGTAAGGGCTGGAATACACGCCCTGGTTTAGGGCGATGACGTGCGCCTCTCCCGTGATCCCGTCGATCCAGTAGATCTGGCCGTTCTGAATCATTGAGCAGTTGTAGCCGGGGTTACCCGTAGGTCCGATCACGGTGCCGGTGCCGCAGAGATCGTAAGCACCCGAATAATCGAAAAAGGGAAAGATACCGCTCTGATAGTTTGCGCTCGCGTATTCCACCGAAACAGTGTCAGGGCTGGCCGTCTGTTTGCGAATCAAAACGCCAAAGTTCATCCCGTTATAACTCACTTGCTGTCCATTGCTTGAAGGACATGAACCCTGAATCTGCAGGTTCTCGGTGGTGTTCACTTGCAGGATCTGATAGTTCACGCCCTGGATGGTAATGGTTGAATTCGTCGACCAGAAGGTGGGGAAGAAATCCCCGCCCGCCCAAACGACTGTAGAACTCCCATCGCAAGTTACCTGCCCTTGCCGGATGGCGACCTCGGTCCCGTTGAACGGACGCTTGCCTGGAAGCTGCCATAGATCGATTGCCGTTCCCGTGGTCCCAAACGTGTATTGCGATAGATTCGTCGAAAGCGCCTGCTGAAACTGCTGACCATTCGGGTCGCAATTCACGCCGTCAATGGTGAGGCACACAACAATATTGCAATCCGCGCTACCGCTTCCCGGACAGGATGGATTGGACGTTGCGGCATTTAGGACAACCTGGAACCAGTTCAGGAAGAGATCGTTATCCGTGTGGTTGCCGGCATAAAAGCTGATGTAGTTGCTGAAGTTCACATTGTCTTGCGGAAGTAAGAGCAAAGTTCCCGAATCGTTTCCTGTGATTGTGGCGGCCTGGTTGCCATCGGCGCTGCTTAAGGCCGCCGGTGCGTTCAGCCACGTGGTCGTCCTCACGCTCACAAAACTCTGATTCGGCACCGTGATCACGCGATCCTGGGGCAAGGACATCCGTCGCAGAAGGACTCCCGTTTGTGGGTCGATAATCTGCTGAGTCCGGTCCGTGAAGCTGAGCGTTGGCCACGCGTATTCACCGGGATTCAAGGGATCGACGGGTGGTGGTTCCGCATAAGTGGAACCGATAGCCACGGTTTGCGTAGTAAAGCTACCCTGCGCCGAGTCCCCCGTTGCCGGGCACGTCAATTTAAAGTAGTAAGTCGTACTTGCCTGCAGGGCCCGCGAATAGTAGTTTCCGTCGGATGCCAGTTCCGCATCTCGTTTGCCTACTACGAAGTTGCGCACCAACGTTCCACCCACGGGCGCACGATTATCCAGGTTCGAGCCGGGGAATAGCGAAGTATTGACGTCGTTTACTGGTGGTGTTAGCGACGCGCTGGGACTTACCTGAACTTGACAGGGGTCTACTGTGGGCGCGGCATAACTAATAACAGCCTGGGTGTTAGTTGCGCCCGTAACCTGTACGCTAAGTTCGAAAGGTCTGTCTTTTGCTTGTGCTGATAGCGCAGCAACAGCGGCTAGCGCAATAGTGAACAACGTCACGCGAGAAGGCGTGTTTCGCATCCGTGGAGTTAGTTCAATTGCCCTGCGAAAATCGTATCACGCAGAGAAGATGAGTCCCGTCAATGAAAGTCTGTATTTACCGGCGGGGAATTCCCCTAAAGGATGGTCCGTTGATCACCACGCCGCAGCGTCATACGCTCGCGATCGCAGTACTCTAATAACGGCACGGCATACTTTCTGGAGACTCCGGTCCAACCCTTAAAATCGGCTACACTAAATGCGGAGTGGCGATTTGAAGTTAGTATCTCTCTAATTTTTGAGATAGCCGTCGAGTGGAGAATGAAGCTATCGTTAATTCTAACTAGAATCCCTTCCTTTAGTAGCATTTGCAGGATGGTGCGGGCTCTGGCGAGATCTACTCCGGACTGAGCCAACACTTCTGCTACACCCGGCGAAGCAAGGCCGCCTGACTCAAACCGCTCCAGTATCGCCCGGCGCGCGGAATCTTCTTCCGCGCTAAGCGCCACGCGATGCTTTTTGTGCCGGATGTGTTCCGAGGCAAGGGTGAGTTCTCCACACCCGTTGAGCAGAGCGTCGAACACTTGGGCCGGCGCGCCGGGTAGAACCTTTGACCTAAGGTCCGCCTTGGAAATCCCTATTTCCAGGGGAGCTTCGGAATGGTACTCCTGCACTAACTTGACCAGTTCCGCGGTCTTACGGTTCGACCATTCGCGGGAGACGATCCAGGGCTCCGGTTCAATCAGCAGGGTGGTCGCGAGAGGCGTCGCGGAGACTGCTTCCTGTGGGCGGATGCCCAGACGCTCGCCGAGCTGACGCGCGGTGAGGGGTGCGTCGGATTCCCCCGCGAAGAGAGACAATTTCGCGGCCAGGTCTGAACCTGACAGTAGTTCTAATCGACTCCTTGCGCGATCGACGCTTCGCATTCGAGGAGGAGAGATATCGATCACCGTGCCTCCGCCGATGGTGACGACCGGTGAGAACTGCCGGATGATAAACCGGTCGCCCGGCGCAAGCACTATAGCTCGGGCCAAACGGATGCGGGCCCATTTCTCATCAATGCGGCGAACCTCGGCGGGGGATTCCGAGGTTCCGGAGTGGAAATGAACCGGCGCGCGGTTCTTCAGTGCCTTCGCCGACGGCGCCATGGTCAATTCGGCGTCGATTTCTCGAACCGCTTTAAAAAGGCCCGGCTCCGCTAGCACCATGCCGCGATGGATCTGAGTATGCTCGATGCCCGCTACGTTGACGGCTGTCCTGGTGCCAGCGGTGGCGCGCGCCGCTTTGGTTCCGTAGATCTGGAGGCCGCGAACGCGCACCTGGCGCTCCAGGGGCAATAATGTCAATTCGTCTTCGGCGGTGAGCGACCCGGAGATCAGCGTGCCGGTCACCACGGTCCCGAAACCCTGCACAGTGAAGGATCGGTCGATCGGCAGGCGCATGGGTCCGCGCGGGTCGCGCTCCGTCACACGCGCGGCCGCCCGCTGCAAGGCATCGCGCAGAGCTTCCAAACCCGCGCCCGTCGCGGAACTCACCGGCACAACTTCGGCGCTTTCGAGAAACGATCCGCCGGCGAACTCTTCCACCTCAAGCTTCACCAGATCCAGAATCTCCGCGTCAACCAGGTCACACTTGGTGAGCGCCACCACACCGTGTTTGATTCCGAGCAAAGCGCAGATGTCGAAGTGCTCCCGCGTCTGCGGCTTGATGGATTCATCGGCGGCGATAACGAACAAAACCAGATCGATTCCGCCGATACCCGCCAACATGTTGCGCACGAAACGCTCGTGCCCCGGAACATCCACGAAGCCCAATCGGATGCTGCTGGTCAATTGGAGGTGCGCGAAGCCCAGGTCGATGGTGATGCCGCGGCGCTTTTCCTCGGCGAGACGATCGGCGTCGATGCCTGTAAGAGCCTTCACCAGCGAGGTTTTGCCGTGGTCGATATGCCCCGCCGTGCCAACGATAATGTTCCGCATGGCGCTTGCTTCTATCCTATGATGGGCTTGTGAGGCGCGCGGTATCGAGCCTGGTCTGCATACCCATTCTTGGTGCCGGAATCTGCTTCGGCCAGGCGAACTACGTTGAGGTCAAACTTCCGCCCAACGTCAATTCCGAGGCCGTCTTCGTTTACTACGCTTTGGCGGGTGCACCGATGGGAAATTGGATCCGGCCCCTTGCCGGTACCTCTTCCTACCTCATCAATACGATGTTTGAGGGGCACGCGGCCAATGGAATGAAAGCGCTGATTTATGCTCCGGGCTGTGCGATTCAGGCGCTTGACATTCCACTCACCGGTTCGCCTAACGAAGTGTACGACTTCCTGTGCGAACCATCCGGGAACCTTTCGATTTCGGGGAGAGTGCTCTGGCCAGACCGCCTCTACGGTCGGCGCGTCCAATTGCAGGCACGGTACATCGCACGGTGGGTGGCATCCTTTCTGAGGCTCCCCAACGAATTTGAATTGCCGATCACGGTAGGAGACGCTCCGTTTCTTACCGCGGATGGCCGCTTCCGTATGTCAATTCCGGATCTTTCACGGGATGCGCTCGCCGGCGCACCCGACCATCCTGGAGAGATCCTGATCTGGGCCAGGGACCCAGCAACTGCGGAAGTGTTAGCCCAATTGGTTCCCATCGAACCCAGGGAGTTCAAAATAGGCATGGGCGGACTGAAGATACAAAGCGACTATGCGCCTGAGGTTGTCTTCGCGCCATGTGACGTGCCGCGCGCTACGACCCATGACCGGGAAGGGTTCGCTATTCGCCCCGATGTCTACGGAGTCTGCGATCGTTAGGAACGCTGTGTGCACGGAACTCGACGACATCACAACGCGTGACATGCTTCCCACGGATGCTGTCGCAGTTGCGAGGTTGAGCGAGGAACTTGGTTACATTGCAACGCCAGATCTGATGCAACGACGAATCGATTCGTTACAAGGGTCAACCAATCGCACCGCCTATGTCGCGTGCCGCGGAGACGAGGTAGTTGGTTGGATCGATCTGACCGCGACCAATCATCTGGCGTCCGAGCCTCGGGTAGAGATCGGTGGATTAATTGTTTCGAGCAGCTTCCGGAGCTGTGGGATCGGGCGCCTGCTCATTGCATGTGCGGAACGATGGGCGGAGGAACGAGGATTGAAAATGATTCTGGTTCGTTCCCGCGACAGTCGCGAAGCAGCACATCGCTTCTACCAGCGGGAAGGGTTTGTGCGAACGAAAACGTCCGCGGTCTTTTCAAAGAATCTCGCGTAGGATAATCGAAAAGCTTTCAACACTGGACCGACAAGCATGGATCGACGCACCTTCGCCAAACTGGCCGGACTCCCACTGGCCTTCGCTCCCTCCGCGCCCGCAGCCGGGCAGGGCAAGATGACGCTCGGCACCCAGCATGTTTCGGATGACGCTACCCTTCGTGTATTAGCCGCTCTGGGCGTGAATCACATCTGCAGCGACCTGCCTTCACGCACTCTGGATGATCACTGGTCCGTAGAAAGCCTAACCAGACTTCGCGAGCGCGTGGAATCGTTCGGCATCAAGCTGGAAGCGGTTCCACTGCCGATGAGTTCTCTCTACATCACCAAGGCTGAGAGCCCCAACATCATGCTGGGCAAGAGCCCGGAGCGTGACCGCGAGATCGAAGGTGTTTGCACGATGATCCGGAACTGCGCGCAGGCCGGTATCCCCATGGTGAAGTACAATCTGACCATTCTGGGCGTGGTGCGATCCGCTTCGACTCCAGGCCGTGGCGGAGCAACTTACAGTACGTTTCGATTTCGCGAGGCGGCCCAACAAGTTTCGCGTTTGACAGAAGCGGGAGCGGTAAGCTCGGATGAAATGTGGGCCCGCATCACTTACTTCCTGCAGCGCGTGGTTCCAGTAGCAGCGGAAGCCAAGGTTCGCATGGCTTGTCATCCGCATGACCCCGCGATGCCGGAGGCGGAAGGGTTTCGCGGCGTGCATCGCGTGCTGGGCAGCGTGGCGGGCTTGAAGCGTTTTATCGAAATCGAAGCCAGTCCGTGGCATGGGTTGAACTTCTGCCAGGGCACGGTATCGGAAATGTTGCAAGATCCGAATCGCGAGATTCACGATGTGATCCGCTACTTCGGTTCCCGCAAGAAGATTTTCAACGTGCATTTCCGGAACATCCATGGCGGCTTTCTGGACTTTCAGGAGACGTTCCCGGACGCGGGCGATGTCGATATGCTGACCGCGCTACGGACTTACAAGGACGTGGGTTACGAAGGGATGCTGATGCCGGACCATGTGCCCGTGATCGAGGGCGACACTGGCGGCAAGCAGGCTTTTGCATTCGCCTACGGCTATATTCGCGGGTTGTTACAAGCCGTTCAAGGCTAAGTGCGAATGCGGAAATGGCTGACCGTCATTCTGCTGGGTTTGGGGATGGTGATCGCGTATGTGGATCGCGGGAACCTATCCGCGGTGCTGGCGTTTCGCGATTTCCGAACCGCGTTCCATCTAAGCGATACAGATCGCGGTCTCCTCAATTCGGCGTTCTTCTGGAGTTACGCGGCACTGCAAATTCCGGCCGGCTGGATTGTGGATCGCTACGGTGCGAAACGGCCTTACGCTATCGGCTTTACCCTCTGGAGTCTGGCGTCCGCCACTTCTGGGTTCGTTCAGAATATGGGGCAGCTTGCCGGTACCAGGCTTGTTCTAGGAGTCGGCGAATCCGTAAGCACCGCGGCCAGCCTGCGTTGGATTCGGTTCAACTGCGAGGAGCGCGAGCGCGGACTCGCCACGGGTATTATGTTCGCCGGAACTAAACTCGGCGCGGCCGTCGGAGCGCCGGTTACCGTGTTTCTGGTCGCGCGCTTCAACTGGCGTTTGATGTTTCTGGTTTCCGGACTAAGCGGACTGGTCTGGCTGGTGGTGTGGGTGTTGGGCGTTCGCGACGAACGGCCGGCGCGAGTGTTTCCCTCCGACGCAAGCGCGGTGGTCAAGATGACCGACCTGCTGCGGCGCCGGGCTCTTTGGGGAATCATCCTGGGGACGTTCGCTTATAACTACTTCATCTACTTCTGCCTGACGTGGCTGCCTTCTTACCTAACCGAGGCGCGCCATCTTTCTCCGCAAGCGATGGGATTCTATACCATGTTCAGCTTTGGCGGGATCGCGATAGTAAGTATACTGGCGGGCTTGGCGGCTGACCGCGTGATCGCTCGGGGCGGCAATCCGGTGCGGACGCGGAAGCTGTTCACGTTGGTGGGATTCGTTCTGGCCTCCACGGAGATTGTGGGGATGCTGACCCGGTCGAACAATGTGGCGCTATTCTTTGCAATCTTTTCCCTGACCGGGCTCGGACTGGCGACGGCGAATTATTGGGCGCTGACGCAAACCATTTTCCCGCAGAATGCGATTGGGCGGGTTATCGGCGTGCAGAACTGCGCGTCGAATTTGTCGGGCATCGCCGCTGCGATTCTTACCGGTTGGCTGAAGCAACTTACCGGCGGTTACGGGGCATCTGGTGTAGCGATCCTGGTGGTGCTGCTGATTGGATTGGCATCCTATGGGCTGCTGGTGCGCGAAGAACCTTCGCGTTAGATCTGCAACGCCATGACAACCGAGGCTTCTGGCGGACCTTGGTAATAACCCGGCTCCGTTCGAATCACCTTGAACCCGAACTTCTTATTCAGCGCGATCATCGGCTTATTGCTTTTTCGGGAGTTGGTGACGATACGCTTGAACCCGTTTTGACGCGCAAATGCGATTTGCCAGCACTTCATCAGGTCACCTAACCCGTGCCCTTGAAAGCCAGGCAGAATACCGGTTGAGGCAATATGAAGCGTCCCGCTCCGATACTCAAACGCACAGCAGCCGATTTTGCGGTCGTCTACAATCAACCACCAGGCGTCGAAGGCTTCCCAATCCGTGCGGCTAAACCAATCGCCCGGGTACCGATGAAACGCCTTCCGGTCGAAGATCTCGAGGCTGCGAATCTCGTCGGGTTTTCGGGCGCGGCGGAATTCTGTTTTCATGCCGCGGAAATTTGCGAGACCGCGCGGCGGGCTTCCAGGATCGACATGCGGTGGTCCATGATACCCGATAGATCTGAGTTGGCGAAAGCGATTCGGCCGAACGGGTTTTGCCGCAGCACCTCGCCCGGACCCGGTTTGCCGTCGACGCCAAAGAAGAACCCTGGCTGGGGGCTTAAATACGCGTGTCCCCAGCGATTGAGAATGATTCCGGCGATGTCGCGGGTTGCATCGAATCCGGCCTTGCCGAACATGGCCGTGAATTGATCGCGTATGGTTTGTTCGTAGTCGCGGAAGGGCGTAGATATCAGCTCGCCGCGCCCCCGTGCGGTCTGCTCTTCGATCGGCAGCCCGGGCTTAGAGAAGAGAATCTTTAGCGTCAATACCGTTGGTGTGTCTGGATTCATCGCCGCAGGGTCTGTGCCGAAAGTCGCTACCTTACGTAGGGTGAGCGAGTTGCCGATTCCCTCGAACCATTGACACTCGGTAAGGCCAAGCCGGTGAAGGAAACGCCAGTTGCGCACAGCCACATTGGCCATCAGGCAGGGTGCGCGGTGAAATTGAGCGTAAGCTTCGCGACAATTGGAAGGCAAATCACGCACGATGCGCTTGGATGTCCAGCTTCCTCCCGCGAGAATGATGGCGCGAGCCTTGATGCGGTAGAGCTTTCCGCCAGACTCATACACGACCTCACCCGAGGGCTCGACTGAAATCACTGTAGCGCTGAGGCGCAACCGCGTGGAGCTCTCGGGATGGTCGAGCGTTTCGAACTGAACCGACCCGCGGCAGATGCCGGTCATCGTCGCGTCGCCGGATATCGCGTGCGGGTTCAACTGCTTCAATATGTGCCGCGCCACGCCGGTGTTTCCGCCGGGAAACATCTGCGCGCCCTGTTTGTAATCCCAGGGCAGCAGCACGTCGGCGGCATACTCGCAGTAGGCCGAAAGAGCATCGGCGCCGAGGCCGGAGCCGCCGCCTGAAATAGGCGAAAGATAAGTGCGCACGGTTTCCTGACTGAGCGCATAGGTATCCATCAAGTGCTGCTCCAGGGTGACGCTATCCAGTTGGCGGGCAGCGGCGTCGCCGTGTTTGGTGGGCTGGAACCGGTGCGTGGAGAACGGCTTCCGATCCGCTTCCCGCATCCCCATAAGTTCGCGCCTGGCCTGTTCCGAGATGGGAGCGCCGCTCAGGTGAGTACCCCACGGGTCGCGCACCCACACGCCTTCCGGATGCCCGAACTTAGCTCCGAAGTAAAAGCCGGAGCTGGGTCCGCCGACACCGTAGGGGGCGGTCTCGATCTTCGGCGCCTTGTCATTGCCGTTCCATTTCTGATATCGGAACTGCTTCCAATCGATCCCAATGGAGTCGTAAAAGCCCGCCAGGAAATCAGAACGCAGGGGTGGGAAGCAGGCCGCGGAGCCTTGATGCACCATCAGGCGATGGCCATCCACTTCGAATTCGTTGCGCTTGGCTTCCCCTCCGAAGACGGGATGGTTATCCAGAATCAGGCACGTCTTTCGGGGATGCGCACGGGCAAAGAAAAGCGCCGCCGACATGCCGCTGATTCCGCCGCCGACGATGGCGCAATCGTAAGCCTCGCCGGTTTCCGTAATCTCCGGGCGCTTGCCGTCATAGCGGTGATCGCGAATGGCATGACCGGCGGTTGCGACCTCATAGGTGTTGCCGTTCGATCTGGCATAGTCGCCGGCTCCACCGAACCCGGTCCAATCGGATTCCGCCAATAGGCTTAGCGGCGTCACCCCCGTGAGAAGCGCGCTTCCGCTTGCCAGCAGAGTGGAATTCAAGAAATCGCGGCGATCCATCAGTTAGCAATTTAGCGCGTCTCGACCATCACCAGTGTGATGTCGTCGGTCTGCGGCATCGAGTGGGTGAATTCCCGGATGGCTTCCAGAAGTTTTCTTTCGAGCGCACCAATGCCCTGCGGCGCATTTTCCCGAATGATTCGCAACAGTCTTGCTTTCCCAAAAGCTTCTTGCTGCTGATCTTCAGCATCCGTGAGGCCGTCGGAGTAGACCACTAAAATGTCGCCTTTGTGAAGTTGGAGCGGGCGCGATTCGAAAGTCGCGAACTCGAACATGCCGACAAAGTGGTCGTCGGAGGTCAGGCATTCGATCTCACCTGTTCGTGCGCGGAACAAGTACACAGGGTTATGTCCCGCGCTGATGAAACTTCCCTTCCCGTGCGGATCAAGCAGGAAAAGAAAGAGCGTAACGAACTGGAACGGAAGCGACTTTTCACAAAGCAGCGCATTGATCCGGACCACTACATCGGGCGCCGCGGTCCCGGTGCGCAGCTCCATGTTGAGGGCGCCCAGAAGCATGGAACTCAAAAGGGCCGCGGGTATCCCTTTCCCGGAAACATCCGCCAAAATTCCTACCAGTTCTCCCGAAGACAGCTGCAGAAAGTCATAAAAGTCCCCGCCCACATAACGGGTAGGACTGCTGAACGCGTGGATCTGGAAGTTTTTGAACTCAGGTAGAAAGCGGGGTAGCAGGCTCTCCTGCGTCTCTCGCGCCAGCCCCAGTTCCCAATCCCTCTGCTTTTGCTCGGCCAGGTTCTGCAGTCGAATCACCTCACGGCTGGCTTCGAGTTCCCGCACGGTTTCTCTTAATTCCAAATGCAAGAGGCGCACCTCCAAAATGTTATGAACGCGCGCCTGCAGCTCGGCCATATCAAACGGCTTGCCGACAAAGTCTTTGGCGCCCGCCACCAGTGCGCGGAGTTTGAGAGAAGGCTGCGCGGTAATCACCAGGACAGGCAGATAGCCTTCCCCTTCGATTTCCTTGAGGCCTTCCATCACGCCAAAACCATCCATCCCGGGCATTTGAAGGTCGAGCAGAATAAGACCGTAACGGTTCAGTCGGTAGAGTTCGCACACCTGGCTCGGGTCCGTGGTGGAATCCACCGACAGATATCCGGCGACGCGCAGCATCCCCTGCAGCAACTGGACGTTTGCTTCCTTGTCGTCGACAATCAGAATTCTCGCGTTGAGGATGTCTTGGGAACTAACCATGGATCGCGGCCTTGGCTTTTTCAAGCGCCGCGTCCAGCGTATCCATGAACTCACCCACCTTGATCGGTTTGGTGAGATACCTGAAAAACCCGACCGCAAGACCCTTCTCGATATCCCGGGGCATGGCATTTGCGCTGAGGGCAACCACGGGAATGCACGCAGTCGCCGGATCGTCCCGAAGGATCTTCAGGGCTTCGATACCGCTGATCCCAGGCAGATTGATATCCATCAGAATCACGTCCGGATGGTGAGCGCGTGCGAGTTGGACGCCCAGGTTTCCGTCTCTGGCACTCAACAGGCGTATATCCGGGCGGCGCTTGATTAATTGCTCCACCAGGTTCAGGTTAGCGGGATTGTCTTCCACGTAGAGCAGGGTACGCAGCAGCGCGCCCGGTTGGATTGGCGACGATAGGATGGCGGCAAGCAGTGGGTGATCCGCGATAACCGGCATCTCAGCAGCATTCAAGTCAAACCAGAACACGGTTCCGAGTCCGACGGTGCTTTCTACGCCGATAGATCCTCCCATCATCTCAACCAGGCGTTTGCTCATGACCAGACCGATGCCGGTGCCTTCTTCCGCGGTGGTCTCTCGACCGAGACGGTTGAAGGATTGAAAGAGCTGTTTGAGCATTTCCGGCCGCAATCCAGCGCCCGTATCGCGCACGCTGATCCGCACCCGATCCTCGCCGGCGGGACAGTCGACATCCACGACTACAGTTCCATTCGGCTGGTTGTATTTGATGGCATTTGAAAGGAGATTGATGATTACCTGCTTCAACCGCGTGCGATCGGCATCCACAAAGCAAGGCGCTTCAAACGAAGGAAACGCCATCCCGATTCCGCGCTTCAGCCCCTGAGGCTCAATCATGGCCTGGCATTCCGACAACACCTCCGAGAGCGATGTCGGCTCCAGCGATAACGCCATTTTTCCGGATTCAATCGCCGCCAAGTCCAGAATCTCGTTGATCAGCTCCAACAGATACCAGCCGGCATGGAGAATCTGATCGATACTCGCCAATTGAGAAGGTGTAGGCGGAGGCGTATCGGAGACCATTAACTGTGCGAAGCCCAGGATTGCGTTCAAGGGCGATCTGAGCTCATGACTCATGCTGGAAAGAAAATCCGACTTGGCCAGGTTGGCCTTCTCGGCCGCAGCTTTGGCCCGCTCCAGCTCTATGTTGTTTTCCTGCTGCGTCTGCTCAAAACGTTTGCGTTCCGTCACATCGCGGGCCGCAGCAAACACTCCCTGTAGTTTCCGGTCCCGATTGTGGAAGGTGGTCGCGTTGTACGACACCACCGTTTCCTTGCCCTCCCTGGTACGGGCCGTCAGCTCATAGTCGGTCACTTTGGTTTCTTTCAACACGCGCTTGATGCCCGCTTCAGCTCGCTCGGGATCGGTAAAATAGTTCTTGAACGGGGCACCGATCAGTTCGTCGCGTGTGCAGCCTGTTAGGGCCTCCATCTGTTTGTTCACGTCGGTGATAATGCCCGCTGGGTCCGTGGTCATCAAGGCGTCGATGTTCGATTCGATCAGGGAGCGGGTGTAGAACTGCTGGTCACGCAGGCGCTGGTCGAGCTGTTTTTGTTCCGCTTCCACTTGTTTGCGGGCAGTATTATCGGTGCCGATCAGCAGGTATCCGATTATCCCGCCAAGATCGTCGCGTAACGCGGTCACCGATACGACTGCCGCAAAGCGGCTGCCATCCTTGCGGATGTAGGTTAGCTCATAGATATCCTCTATGCCGCGTGACGCCTTGAAGACCAAAGCTTCGAACCCTGGCGTGATGGGAGTGCCAAGTTCCCGGCTAAGGGCTTTGGCGCGCGCGATCACCTCCTGCGGATCGGAGATATCGGCGGGAGTGATTTTATCCACCACCTCAGCGGCCGCATACCCGAGCATGCGCTCAGCCCCCACGTTGAAAAGCTGAATCACGCCCTTCTCATCCGTCGCGATACTGGAGAAATTCTCGCTGCTGAAAATCGCATTCTGGAGCGCCCCGGTCTTCAAAAGGGCAGCCTCTCGCCGGATTGCCGTAACTACATCTGTCGCACCACTTGTTGCGTCGTCCAGAACGGCCGGATCATTAGATTGCGATGAAATACCACACCCCTGTCTGGTTACCGCGTTTGACCCTGCACGGGTGTGGCCAACCCAAATGGCGCGTCCTTTAGGTAAGTAACCGCGTGAACTCTATAATGATGGCGTGCTGAAGGTTGCGGTTGGGCTGTTGGCTGCGAGTTTTGCGTTTCGAATGGCAGCGCAAACGGCAGGGAACATTCCGCAGTTGGAAGCCGCCGCGCAAAAGCATCTGGCCGCCAAAGACGCGAATGCAGCTTTGCAGGATTATGAAAAGCTGGCGCTGCTGTCTCCGGAGTCAGCTTTGTATCAAGATCAGATCGGCTTCCTTTTGGCCGCGACAAATCGTGGTTCAGAAGCCATACCTCACTTCCAACGCGCTACCGAGCTAAATCCGAAAATGGCTCAGGCCTGGTATCACCTGGGCGCGGCGCTCTGGCTGGCCGATCGGAAATCCACGGCCGTTCCTGCTTTGCAAAAAGCGGTGGCGCTGGCTCCGGATCGAGCGGACTACCGGTTTCGTCTCGGATCGGCTTATGCGGATTCCGGCCGCTCCGCCGAAGCGATTCCGGAGCTCACCCGGGCTTCAAAGCAGATGGCGCGCAACGCGGCGTTATGGGAGGCGTTGGGAATGGCGTACCAGCGGCAACACCGTTTCAAGGAAGCGCGCGATGCGTACCATCAGGCGCTTACGCTCGATCCAAAGAACACCGGGGTGCGAAACAGCTACGGCCAGGTGCTGGTGAGTTCGGGAGATCCGGAGGCTGGGCTGCGTGAGTTTCGGCGGATTCTGGAGCAGGAGCCCGATAATGTTCACGTTCAGGTGAATGTAGGTTATGCCTATATTGGAGCTGGAAAATATCAGGAAGCCATCAAGCAGCTTACCGAACTGCTTCGCGCCCATCCGGACGTGGCTTCCGCCCATTACGACTTGGGAGTGGCGTACAAACAATCCGACGATTTACCACATGCCAGGACCGAACTCGAGAAAGCGGTGGAGTTGGAGCCGACGCTGGCCGAAGCGCATTTCACGCTCGCCATGACGGATGCGGACATGGGCGAGATGGGTAAAGCTGTGGAGCAATTGCGCGCCGCAGTTGAGGAGCGTCCTGATTATGTGGATGCATGGTTCCGGTTAGGCAGCATATTGAAGGATCAGGGCGATGTGGATAATGCCATCGACGCACTTCGCCACGCGGTAGCTCTGGATGCGACCGACGCGGGGGCGTTTAACAACTTGGGTTTGCTGCTAAAGAAGAAAGGTGAAACGGAGGGCGCTAAGCAGGCCTTCGCTAAAGCGGCCGAAATCCGGAAGGCGGAGGAGGAGAGGAAGGAAAAGAAGTTGCAAGCGGGAACGGCGAAGTAGGTCAGAACAAATTGCCGGCCACCTGCTCGGCCGCGTTGACCGATTTTTCGCGAAGTTTCTCTTTTGGGAAGGCCCCGCTCACGCGGATCAGGAACCATTGCTTTCGTACTCTGCCCACTACCTGCTCGGTGGTCGCGTCGATGGTGCAGGCTACGGCTTCATTGCCAATGGCTTTGAGTTGCTCGACGGGTGAGGCACACTTTGGGAGCTCGGTTCCCACTTCGATGCGCAGCCTGGCGCCGGAATCGCGCCGCGTGAATTCGCACGTCCCGTCCGGTCCGTTTCTTGTCATCGTGAAATCGACAGCACCTTCGAGAATTCCGCCGGCCGTGGCGGCGTTCATGAATGGGCACGGCTTCTGGTCTGCGCTCATGGCGCCGGCGCAAAGCAGAAGCAATAGGAACCGCATCATGCCTTCTTCGCTGGTTGGAGAGCTTCCGATTTGAGAATCTTTCCACCTTCTTGAATTACGTAGAGGCGGTTCGGTTCCAGATCTTTTAGGACGTCGACCTGGCCGCTCAGCCATCGGATTTCCACCGAATCCACTTTGGTCGCCTGCTCCAGCCCGAAATGCATACGCATGTCGTTTTGTGAAAAGTAACTGCCTCCACTGCGCAGTTCGTCCATCTGCTTCAGCGGTTTGGGTGCATCCGCCTTGGTGTTGGCCGTCACAATTACGCGACTGCCAATGCCCGTACGATTCGACTTGACGCCCACGAGCTTGATCTTGATCCAGTTGCGATTCAAAGTAGAATCGCAGCGCAGGAGTTGTGGAATCGCATTGACGCAGTTCACGGCGATATCGATATCGCCATCGTTATCGTAATCGCCGAAGGCGCACCCGCGCGCCGGCGCGTTCTCCAGAATTCCAGGTCCTCCTTTGTCGGTCACCTCTTCAAACCGGCCGTTCTGTAGATTGCGATACAGATACTTGTGCTCGGCATACTTTAGATCCGCGTTCGATTTATCGACCTCCGGATAGACATGGCCGTTCGACATCAGGATGTCGAGCCAGCCATCGTTGTCCATATCGAAAAATCCGATTCCCCAACCGAGGAGCCGCGTATTGACCCCCAGGCCGCTGGGGTAAGTACGGTCTTCAAAAGACGCGTCTCCCAGATTCGTATAGAGGGAATCCGTATCTCCGGCGAAGTTTGTTTTGGCGATATCCAGATTGCCGTCGCGATTGTAATCGCCGATCGAAACCCCCATACCGGCCTGCGGCTTGCCTTCCGGAGACAGGGCCGCGCCGGATTCGATGGCGATGTCTTTGAACGTTCCGTCTTTTTGATTCTGATAGAGAGTGGCCGTGCTGGAATCGTTGGCAACGTAAATGTCCGGCCAGCCATCGTTATCGAGATCCGACGCAGCCACGCTCAGGCCATAAGTCCCCTGGGTATTCCAGATACCCGCCTTTTGACTCACGTCACTAAACGTTCCATTACCGTTATTGTGATAGAGAATATTCTTGCCGCCCGGCAGACCCGGCGGACCGCACGCCACCAGTAACCCTTTGTAAGTGCAGGGACCGGCTTCCGGCGGCGGCGCCGTCTTCAAATCGAAATCGACATAGTTGGCGACGAACAAATCCAGATGCCCGTCCTTGTCATAATCCACGAATGTACAGCCGGTGTTCCAGCGGATCTTAGGGCCGGGCTGAATGAGCCCTGCTTCTTTCGTTACATCCGTGAAGGTGCCGTTTCCATTGTTGCGATAGAGCGCATTCTGCCCGTAGTATGTGACGAAGAGGTCGTCGTTCCCATCATTGTCGTAATCCCCTACGCAGCAGGCTTGCCCCCAACCGGACCGTGCGTCGAGACCCGAACCTTTTGTTACATCCGTGAAGGTGCCGTCGCGGTTGTTCTTAAACAGTCGGCAGTGAGGCTCCTGACCGGCTGGGAATCCTTCGAGCCGCCAACCATTGACAAAGAAGAGATCGAGCCAGCCGTCGTTGTCATAGTCATAGAACGCCAGACCGCATCCGGTTGTCTCCAGGAGATACTTATTCTTCTTTTCGCCACCGTAAATGGTCTTGTATGCCAAGCCCGCTTCCTTGACGACGTCCACAAAACTGAGGCCCAGCGGGGTGCCTTCGATGGGCGACTTGGGGCCAGGCGCCGCTGGCCTGGGCCTCGCATCGTAGGTCCGTTCAATAGGGCCCGGCAGCTTTTGAGGGGCGGCCCTAGCGACTAAGTCAGCAAACGGCAACACGAGCGAAGTGCGGCTCAATGACTGCAGAAACCGCCGGCGATTCTGACTCATTGCGTTGCCTCCACCGGCAGCGCGGGCGGAATATCGGTGTGTATGTGCCACGGAACGCTCTCCGTGGAAATTTCCGGATGCTTACGAAGATATCCCAATGAGTAAGTGGGTGCTCCCGGGTCCACTTGCTTGGTGGCAAACTTAGCCGCTTCGCCCGCGGCTTTGTCCTTCATGCCCATGCGGCGATAGATGAGGGAAAGGTTGTAGTGCGCGGCCACATCGTCGGGATCAATCGCTTGTAACGCCAGGAACTGTTGCATCGCATCTTCGTACCAGTGCTGCTGATAGTAAGAGATTCCTAATTCGCGACGGGCATCGCGCGATTCAGGATATTGCTGCACTACTTTTTGAAAGTCCGCGATCTCGGCGTCGAAGTGACCTTCTCGGCGTTCCACTAGCCCAAGATAGTAGAGCGCGCGAGCATTTTCAGGACTCAGTGATAGCGCCTTTTCCAGGCTCCCGCGCGCGGCGCTGTATTTTTCCCACTCGATGTTGGCCAAACCAAGATTGGTGTAGCCATCGGCGTAGTCCGGCCGCAGTCTCACCACTTGATGAAAGGCTTGCGTGGCGTCGGCATATTGCAGTTGGTCGAGGTAAGCGATTCCAAGGTTATTCCAGCGCATCCAATCCGCGTTGTCTTTGGGGCCGGCCGGGGAAGGCGAATTTGCCCCGATGTTGAATGTCCGGGTGCGCGAGGCGATTTCCACCACCGGATAGGCCGGATGATCTTCTCCCAGAACATTGTTTAGGTAGCTTTGCCGTAGATGACGATAATTTACGCGAGCGGTCACCGTGAGTTCTCCCTTGGCATCCGCTGGAACTCGGAACTGATAGCGCACCAGAGCGGAGCGTCCTGACTGGATCGTGTTGTCATAAGCCACGGAATGGATAGTCCAAACCATGTGATTGTCCACGAAGTCGCCGAATAGATTCACGGGTCTATTGGTGAAACTGTGCGCGCGTTCATCGATCATCCCATCGGGCTTCAGGAATCCGCTGTGATAGATGTCTTTCCCGCTGGAATCTTTGACCACGAACTCAACCCAGGACTCATAAAGATCGCGCACTTCGGGAATTAACGAGTGCCCGATATTCTTGTTCTGGATCACGGCCATCACTTCCAAAATATCGCTCGGCGCGACAGTAAAAGGAACCGTGCCAAGGGGCGCGATCATCTCCGGTGCGCCCTGCTTCTTGAGGCCGAAAAGGTCCACATTAAGATAGTTGCCGGATTGCAGGAATTGGATGGTCTTTGCAAGCTGCTCATCGAAACCGTAATAGAAAGGCACGGCCGTGTTCCCCGCCAGCCAGCGATGCGAGGCGAACGTTCCGTTTTTGGCCCCGTAGTCTTCCTTTGCCAGGGGAGCCCGGGACATGTGACAACCCTGGCAGCTCGTGAATTCGGCAGAATAGAAAGTCAAAGGGTTGCGCTTCGAAAACTTCGAATTCTGCCATTCGTCGTAAGCCGTAAAAGCGCGGATGAACTTATAGTCGTTTAGCGGTTCCGGCAGATTCGCTTTATGGCACGCGGCGCAAAACTCCGGGGTGCGGTAGAAGTCTTTCATCACTGCCTTAGAGTGCCTCGCCGGATTCGCCATGATCTGTTCATAGGGAACTTCGCCGGGAATCCGGTTACCGTTCTCGTCAACCATCACCGACGGAACGCCCATGACGAAGCCGCCATTTCCCTCCGTCGACTTCAGCTTCTGAACGGAGTGGCACGTTGTGCACGTCAGACCATCTAAATCGAACTCGCGATCCACCTGCGAATCCTGAGTCAGCGCCCCCGCCAGCACGCCGATGGGATTGTGGCAACTGTCGCAATGCCGCGTGAACTCTATACCTTTGGAGCGCGGAAGGATATTCACGCTTGCGCGATAAAACGGCGTGCGAAATGAATTGGAGTGGAGCGCCTGCCGCCACTGGCTGTACGCTTCCTGGTGACAATGTGCGCAGTAAGAGGCCTTCGGAAAAGCGCCTGGTTGGATAAAGACATCGCCTTCCACTGAAGCGTTGCCGGGCGCAGTCATCTTGTCGCCGCCGAACCGGAAGTTATAACTCGCGCGGATTCTCGCGTCGTAGCTCTGGCGGTCATTGCTGTCAGTGGATTGCGCCCGAATACCGAAAGAGGGAACAGATAACGCGGCGATCGCTAAGACGACCGTTAGACGAAGCAACCGGTCCGAACTCATACCGTACCGATTCTCTCACGTCCCCGCGCGACCAGGATCGTCCGGTTTTCGTCGCAACTTTTCGGACGAAAGGCAATTGAAACCGTTCCTTCATCAAAACTTGATGGTTGGTTGATATACCTCATGAGTTGTTCAAACAACACAGGAGAAAGAATGCGTAAATTTGTATCAATGCTCACAGTGGGGGCCATGATTGGTCCCTGCCTGCTTGGGCCGATCGCAGCCAGTGCGCAAACCGTCGCGCCAACGGAAGGACCCACCACCCCGATTCAACACCTTGTAGTAATTTTTCAGGAAAACGTCTCTTTTGATCATTATTTTGCCACCTACCCGAATGCAACGAATCCGGATGGACAGCCTGCGTTCTATGCTTTGCCGGGAACGCCGCGAATCAATGGCCTTGCGGGCGCGTTGATGACGCGCAACCCAAATTCCCTGAACACCGGCAATGGAACCGGCATGGTAGGCCCGTGGCGCCTGGATCGTACGCAGGCTGCGACGGCGGATCAAGATCACGATTACACCCCGGAACAAGCTGCGTCGAACGCCGGCGTAATGGATCTGTTTCCTAAGAACACAGGAACCGCCGGGCCACCCCCGGGTACATCGGGCGGTGAAACCACCGGCCTCGTGATGGGCTACTACGATGGCAACACCGTGACGGCGCTTTGGAACTACGCCCAGCATTACGCGATGAGCGATAATTCCTTCGGCACCAACTTCGGACCCTCTACCGTAGGCGCGATTAACCTGATTTCTGGCCAGACGAATGGCGTTGTTAACAACACCAACGGGACCGGCGCGGTGGTCGAGGACGGAAACGGCGGCCTCACGGACAACGGCGACGCTGATCCGGCAGGCGATGTTTGCTCCACAACGACGGGCGAAACTTTCTCTATGAGCGGTCAAAACATCGGCAACTTATTGAGCGCGGCTGGAGTGAGCTGGGGCTTCTTCGAAGGCGGGTTTGACCTGACTCAAACGAACTTGAATGGAACGACGGGTTGCAGCCGCTCCACAACGTCATTGATCACGGGCGTGAAGAAGGCCGACTATATTCCCCACCATCAGCCGTTCCAATACTACGCGAGCACCGCGAATCCTAAGCACACGCTGCCGACTTCGGTCGCGTTGATCGGACAAAACGGCGATGCCGCCAACCATCAATACGATATTTCCGCTTTCTTCACCGCTGTAGCGGCCGGAAATTTCCCGGCCGTTAGCTTCCTGAAGGCACCCGGTTTCGAGGATGGACACGCCGGCTATTCCGATCCTTTGGATGAGCAGCAGTTCATCGTCACCACAATTAACTATCTCCAAAGCCTGCCGACGTGGAGTTCGACGGCGGTGGTCATCGCCTACGACGATTCCGACGGTTGGTACGACCACCAGATTGCTCCTGTGGTGAACCAATCGAGCACCACACAGGACGCACTCACTTCAGCCAACAATTGTGGTAATGGTACGACCGCGCTACCCGGCATCGCCGCCGGCACGACTAACGCTCAAGGCCGTTGCGGTTATGGCCCGCGCCTTCCCATGATGGTGATTTCGCCGTGGGCTCGAGTGAATTACGTGGACCATGTGGTTCTGGATCAAACCTCAATCATTCGCTTCGTGGAAGATAACTGGCTGAACGGCACCCGCATCGGCAATGGCTCGTTCGACAGCATCGCCAACTCGATCGACGGCATGTTCAACTGGGCCGCTCCGACCAATGCTACTTTCACGCTCAGCCCGGACAGCGGCGAGATCGTGAGCTTTACCGGGGTTCCTGCTTCGGCCGTCAACGGTGTGCCGAACATTAAGGGGAAGAACAACATTCCTGGAGCGAAGCCGGTTGGCAAATAAGTAACAAGGTAGGCTAGGCTTAGACTTGAAGCTGCGTACGGGCGCGCAATAGGATTTGCGCGCCCGTCGCTTTTCTACATACTTTGATAACTCGCAGGAAAATTCTTCAATACGGATCGGCAATTTATGGGCTTGCGAGTAGTCGAATGCGCGCTGCCTCGCTGAATCCGGAATCTCTCACCAAGTTTGTGGATCCTTTGCCGATTCCGCCAGTCGCAAAGAATCGATCAACCAAAGCCGCGAGAAGTAGCGCTACCGGCAAAGCCGCCTACTACCGCGTGACCATGCGCGAGGTTCGAGCAAAACTGCATCGTGATCTGCCACCCGCGCGGCTTTGGAGTTACGACGGTTCGGTCCCAGGGCCAACGTTTGAGATGCGCCGCGGTGAGGGAGCATTCATCGAGTGGGTCAACGAACTTCCCTCAAAACACCTTCTCCCCATTGACTTCCGGCTGCACGGCGCCGAGCGTGATAAGCCCGAAGTGAGAGCGGTGGTTCATGTTCATGGAGCGAAGGTGGCGCCGGGCGATGATGGGTATCCGGAGAATTGGTATGTGCCCGGCAAGTCCGCCACTTCTTACTATCCCAATCGGCAGGACGCCGCCATGCTCTGGTACCACGACCACGCCATGGCTATCAATCGTCTCAATGTCTACGCAGGCCTGTTCGGCATCTATCTTGTGCGAGATGAAACGGAAGACGCGTTGAATCTTCCCCGGGGTCCCTACGAAATCCCACTTGCCATTTGCGATCGCCAACTCACCAGGGATGGCCAGTTGGAATATCCTACCTCTGGAGACCCGGACGCCCCCTGGGTGCCGGAAGTGTTTGGGGAGGCGTTTCTGATCAACGGAAAACTGTTTCCGTTTCTGGAAGCCGAGCCGCGGAGGTACAGGTTTCGCATCGTCAACGTCAGCAACGGGCGGTTCCTCAACTTGTTTCTGTCGGACCACGCAGCGATGCTGCAGGTCGGAACAGACCAGGGACTCCTTCCAGGGCCTGTCGAAATTGAGCGGCTCCTGCTTGCGCCGGGCGAACGTGGGGACATTGTGGTGGACCTCGCCCCGTTCGCAGGCCGGGAGATACTGCTGCATGACAGCTCATTCGACCTGTTGCAAATTCGCGTGGGTCAGGAACGGAAGGGTGAAGATACGAGCTCGTTGCCCGCCGCGCTTCGCCCGTTGGCGAGGACGCCCGAATCGGCTGCGGTTCGAACACGCGAACTTTATCTGATGGAGCAGATGAATCGGGTGGCGGAACCCATGATGATGCTCTTGAACGGCGCTCACTGGGATATGCCCGTAACCGAGAAGCCCGTGCTGGATTCGGTGGAGATCTGGGCTTTCATCAATGCGACGGACGATACACATCCTATCCATCTCCACCTGGTGCGGTTTCAAATTTTAGATCGGCGGCGCTTTGACGCGTTTGACTATCAAAGCACGGGAAAACTGCGATACACAGGACCCGTGGAAAAGCCATCGCCATCGGAGGCAGGCTGGAAAGACACCGTCCGCGCAGATTCCAAAATGGTGACGCGCATCATCGTTAAATTCGAAGGCTACGTCGGCCGCTATGTCTGGCACTGCCATGTGCTGGAGCACGAAGATAACGAGATGATGCGGCCCTACGAGATTGTTCCGGCCTAGGGTTCCGGCCTGGAGTTCTACCCTTACTGAATCGGGATATAGGCGTCCGGAGCGTTGTAGCCCGTGCTTGAAGGTTCGTCCACCATGTACAGGCTCAGAGGCTGCCCTGGACCGGGAACGGCGGTTTCCGGCACCTGAATGCTGACTTGGTAAACCCCAATGGCGCCCACGCTATAGACAGCCGACAGCACGGCCACGCCCTGGTGATTGATACCTGCAAACACTGGGGCAGCCACCAATTGGCCGGGCACGCCTGGTAACCCGGTGAACGCGGTCGGAATCGTCTGTCCAAGACCCGTTGCATAGAACGTGATGTTCTCTCCCCGGTGCGCTGGATTTGAAGGAGTGACATAACTGCCGTCGGATCGGATTGCGGCCGCCAGTGGGAAACTTGTCCCGTTCACTGATACCGTCCCGCTCGTGAAAATACCTGGAGCCAGTGGGTTGATAGTAACGTTGCTCAGTTGCCCTGCGCCCTGAGGTGTTTGTATAGTCACGAAAGTGGCGCCGGGCGACAACTCGAACGGCACCAGCACATTCATTTGTTGCACTCCGTTGAGATTGACCAAGCCTTGAAGAGGAGCTGAGTTACCGCCAATCGTGACGGCATACGCTGCTAAGTCGAAGGGGTTAGTATCGACTCCCTGAATGGTAGGGGCAAGCGCTGAACCAAACAGACTGACCAGGGCTCCGGGACAAATCGACGGTTGGAAGCTGGCGCCATTTAGAATGGTCACGTTGGATGGGCCAGGCGAAAGCACGGTTAGTTGGAAAGTAGTTGAGTACCCACCTGACGTCGCCGTGATGCTTACAAAGCCCGAACCCATTCCGGCTGTGACCATGATGGAGGACTGGCCGTTTGCATCGGCTGCGGTCGGCAGGTTCATTGGCAAAACAACGGCCGGGGAATCCGAACTCCATGCAATAGGTGCGTAAGCTGCCGGCATCCCGTTCGCCGTCAGGTTCACAACAAGGGGGATCGGAAACGGGTTGCCGCCCTGTGCGGACTGCCCGCTGCCTGAGACCCGGACGATCGTGTCGGGCGCAATACCGGCGGTAAGGTTGAATGTCGCCGTTTGAGAATCGACTGTCGCGGTTACAACAACCGGCCCGGGCGTCGTTTGAAATTTGCCGGTGGCGGTGGCTTGGCCGTTTTCGTCCGTTGTGGCTGAGACCGTGCCGAGCGTCAGTGGGCCGGAAGTAACCTGCCATGTTACTGCCGCTCCGCCGATCGCCTCGCCGTTGGCATCCGTCACCCCGATTGTCAAAGGCATGAACAACGGATCGCCCACTAACCCAGCTTGATTGTTCCCGCTTACCAGCATGATCGCGGCGGCCATGTTGCGCGTAATGGTCAGGGTCGCGAAGCCTGTCACCGGAGGAATTGGAGTCGTGGTCGAAGTTTGAGCCGGAACATTCGCCATCAGTGGCAGGGTCCCAGCCACTGAATTCAACACCAGATTACAAGTCGCAATCCCCTGCGCATTGGTAAGCGCAACCCCGGATCCGTCGGTACTTGCGCAAGTGGTGTTGGGGGCGTTCAGGTTTGGTCCCGTGTTAACTGAAACCCCAACGTTCGGAACCGGCAAATCGAATTGCGCGGTAACCACTGAAATCTGTACTGCTCCCGGTAGCGTGGCGCCCGCACTGCCGCCGAGCATAGTTCCGCTTGCCGGCTTCACCGCCTTGGCAACAATCGGAAGAGGGATGCATGGGGGTTTCGCACACATCGATGAAGATATCGTTGTCTTGGCTATCGTTGTCATGTAGAAAGTGACGCTCAAGGTGCCGGCGGATGCTGTCGCCGTTTGCGTAGCGTAACCCGGATACCCGAATCCCACGCCAGGAGCCGGAAAGTTCGCCGATGCCTGGCCAGTGGAGTCAGTGACGACGATCAAGGTTTGAGAGCCGGCGCCGGACGGATTCAGAGTGAACGTGATGGTCACCCCAGGCATCGGATCCCCATTGCTGTCAGTGGCAAGGACGGTTAGTGGGGTAGGGACATCCGGCGGCGACCCCCCCGAGGGATCAATGAAAAGAAGCTGACCCTGTCCGCTGACAATCGAGAGAGTTGCCGGTGTGACCGGCGCCGAAGTGCCGACCGCAATGGAGAAACTTGGGGGATTGTTCCCCAGGTCCGTTGATACTGTTGTGGTTCCGACGTCCGCGGATTGCGTCCCTGCCGTGAAGACTGCCGCAGCATACCCGTTGGCGCCGGTCAGGACAGTCATTGGTGCCACAGATTGGTCCGTGCCTCCGCCGGTCACCAGGAAATCCACACTGGCTGGGCCGCCCGCACCGCCAACGGGGTAGCCGTTTTGATCTAGAGCGCGAATCACAAGCGGCAGCGAGGTTCCGCCCAAAGGTACCGTCTGGTTGACATTGTAGGCCAGAACGGTGGCAACTGGGTTCGGGCTCACCAGATCCTGGTTCAGCGTATTCACATAATAGGAAAGGCCGCCGGTAATGTTGTCGACCGATATCCCACCGATGGAAATCAGAGAAACGGGATCGATCGCGTAAACACTTCCCTGGCTGATCACAAGGATGTACTGCGGATAGTTTCGCCCCGGAGCGCCAAGATCGGGCGATGTTCCAAAAGCGGTGATTCCCTGCGCAAGTTGAACCGGCTGGCCGCCAAGCGTGCTGGGTAAGGTAGGAACGCTTAGAATCATTCCGCCGTTGGTGCCGATCTGTAGGGTGTAAAGGGATGACGACGCAGACACAAACGCGTAGACCAATTGCGAAGATGCCACATTGAGCTGCGTAATCGGATTGCCGAGTCCGTTGTAGGGCACCGATGAGGTCTCCGTATCGGTTGTCAAGTCGATCAGCGCGGCCGCCTCGCCGCCGGCAACCGGCGCCAGGTTATTTGTCACGGCGAAATGGCCATCCGGTGTGAATACAGGCGGGCCGGGAGTTACGCCGACCGCTATCGTGCCGTTGGTCGTGGGCATCATAGTGATCGGATTCACTTCGAGAATCTGATTAGGAAGAGTCACGTAAAGCAGGCCGTTCGGCCCCAGCGTTAAGCTGGTTGCCAATCCGGTAATCGGCAGAGTCTGCGTGATCGTGAACTCGGTGGTGCCCGCGTCGGCAGCACTCAGGTCGATGGCCACTAAGTAGGAATTGTTGGCGTTCGTGGCGAGCGCGTAGGCAACTTGACTGTCGTAGCCAACCACAACCGCGACCACCCCGCTGGCATTTGGAACCGATATCGGGCTTCCTGGAACTTCCGCAAGGGACTGCACGGTGAAGATGTGTACAGTGCTTTCGCTGGCCACAACGTATTCTTCGTTGGGGGAAAGGACGGCAGATGTCAGCGGAGTCGAAAATAGTCCGAATGGCTTTGTGTATTGTGGCTGGAAATACTGATTCGTTTCGAAGATGGGCGCGGGAATCTGTTCGCCCATCTGGTTGTAAACCATTTGATTCGAAACAAAGAAATGAGCCGCGCCGGTCGACAGGTTAAGCACCTGGAACACGCCCGGCAGGTTGATGGTGTTTTCTGCGAAGGTCGTGAGGTTCACCACGTTAGTCGGGCCTGGGTTGTTTAGGCCGGGATAAGAGATTAGGTACTGTGCGCTCATTGCGGGGGCTAACCCAAGAAATGACATCAGGCAAATCGTATGAAGGCGAGTGATTGACATAAGATATCCTCTGGAAACTCGCTATCTAAAAGGCGAACTTCAGCCCGAACTGAATCGTGCGGGGCCGGTGGGCGCTTATAGGGTGAAGGAACGCGCTCCCCGTCAGGCAGTCCACCCCGTCGCCCCCGGCCGCCGAGTATCCCGAAGCAGGCCCGCCGTAACAGTTGATAGTGTTGTTCGCCTGATTTCCAAGGTTCGAGTTGTAGATTTGGAACTGCTTGGTATTAAATGCGTTGAACGCTTCGAATCGAAACTCCAGATTCCGGTTTTCTTTGATCTCCACATGCTTCAGCAGAGCCATATCGAAGTTCCATCGGGCGGGGTTGGTAAGCACGTTGCGCCCGGCGTCGCCGAATGTAAGCCCTTGCGGTGCCGCGAAAGCTCCGGGATTCAGCAATAGAGGACCGAAACTGCCGGCGACGTTTGGAGCCGAGGGCTTGTCGCCATAGGGATTCCCGACGAGATCAGGATACGAGCCTACCCCGACTCCGTTGGCCACCCCGGCGTTGTCCAGGACCGACGTCTCGGGCGACCCTCCATTGATCACGCTAAACGGCGTCCCAGACTGATACACGGTGATTCCCGATAGCGACCAACCTCCGAAAATCTGTTTGATCCAGCCGGTTGGAGGAGGTGATAGCAACGAGGAAATGTCGTAGATATAACTGATTGCCAGCAGATGCTTTTCGTCGAAGCTCGATCTGGCGTAGTTCGCCCTCAGATCGTAAGAGTTTACGAAGGTGTTGTCAGAACGATCCGAGGAATCGTCCATCGACTCGCTGTAGGTGTACGCAAGGCCCACCGTGAGAGGTCCCTCCACCCGCCGCGCAGTTGTCTGAAAGGAGTTATATATGGAATTCGCGCTATTCTCCAGTGCGAGGATTTCACCAATCCCGGCGTACTTGCGCAGACTGTTTGGATTGGGGAATGAGGCGCTGCTCCCGTAACATGCGGCCTCCATATTGATGAATGCCGGACTCCCCTGGCTGATGACAGCGCCGTTCGTCAGGTAAAAGTTGTTACCGTCGAAACCCCCGCAATCGCCTTGTGGGCTCTGATTGATGGGTGCCGTGTAGGGAATGATCGGCTCATTTGGACTAAAAGGATTCTCCGAACTCGGTACGGGAGGCAACTGATTCAGCTGCCGTTGATCCGTTAGGTGGGTCCCCTTGCTGCCGACGTAAGCGACAGTGACGATCGTTTTTGAAGGCAGTTCTCGCTGCAGCCCGAGACTCCATTGCTGAACATAGGGCCACTGCGCCTTCGTTGGAATGCTGGTGACATTCAGTGGAAAGGCGGGAGTCGCTGGCAGGGCGCAAACGCCGGAGATGCCTGCTCCGATGCAACCCCACCCAATCGGATAATTCTGAGTCATGTTCAACACCAGCGGAGAGCTAGCCTCCAAAGAGCCCGTGTTTGACTCATTCCCAGTGCCGTGCTCGTAGAAGATACCGTAGCCTCCCCGTAAGGAAGTCTTTCCCGAACCGGTCGGATCCCAGGCAAACCCCACTCTTGGGGCAGGGTTGAAAAGGTGCCCTTTCATACAGCTCTTCGGTACGCCGTCGGTCCCGCAATGCACCAGTCCATTTGTTATGCGGGGATCCAGATCATTCAAGTTCAGTGGGATCAGCGAGCCTTGGTTTGCGCCTCCAGAGTTGTCGACTAAGTATCCGTGGTAAGGATCCACCGATGCTGTCGCGGCCAGCGCGGGATTAAATGCGCCGGGCTCCCAGTTGTAGGCGTCGCCGTTCAACTCGGAGTAAGTGCCGAACAGGCTAACTCGCAACCCCAGATTTAGTGTCAATCGAGGAGTCACTCGCCAATCATCCTGAAAGTACGGTTCACCTATTTGATAACCCTGCTTGTAGCTCAACTGCGCGCTATCTTGTGTAAAACTCTTCACATGACCGGCGGCGCTAGGCCCAGCCCCGGCGTAAAGGAAATCCGCGAACGAATTCCCTGTTGAATTCAAGTTGTCCACTGATCCGAACGTAAAGATTCCTTGTACATCCCCGGTGGCGGCGCCGATGGGTCCGTTTGTTTGAGTGCGCCGGTCTTCGAGCCATTGCCCGCCCATCTGCAATGAATGTTTGCCGATGACCTTGGTCAATCCGTCTCCCAGCGTGAACACCGGATTCTTGTGCGTCCAGGGCATGTAGCTGGGGTCCACCGAAAACCCGTTGCCGCCGTAAGCGCCATTGGGTCCTTGAATAACGATTCCCGGTAGCTTGCCGCCAAAACCGTTATTGAACAAGTAGCCCACCGGACACTGCACGGCGTTGGGAAGGGAAGTGTCGGGGCTGCAAGGCGCGCTCAACTCTGCCGGACGCTGATAATCGCCCTCGTCAGTCAACGAAATAGTGGAATTTCCGTACGTGAACACCACCTCATTCACCACTGTGGGTGACAACGTCTCAGTCAAGCGGGTAACAAAGCTCGTCCCCGGTCCCACAAAGTTGTTCTGGATCGTCGGGAAGCTATTCTGGATCAGGCCGAAGTAGGGCGTCGGCAGCTCCGTCTTCCAGTAATCGTGGATGAAGCGCAAGGTCAGGCGCGTGTTCGTGTTGAAGTTGTGGTCGATGCGAAATAGCTCCTGGAGCCAATCCGTCTCCGGGGATACGGTACCGACGTAACACGAAGAAATGGTGGAGTTGCACCCCGAAGTCGCATTCGGTGCGGGAATCACTCCGGTGGCTAGAATCGCTGCGGCATTTCTGTTTATCGCGGAAACCCCGTCGCCGGCGCCGTTGGCCAGGTTGTTCGCCGGAAAGGCCAGGTACAGATTTTGGCCCTTGCTGTTGACCCCGTATGGGGTGTTGTTTTCAGCGGGACAATCTGGGTAGGCTTGGCGGGAGAAGAAAACAGCTTTGCTGCCGGATGCCGGACAGACATCGTCGAAATCTCCCGCGCGCTCCGCCATCGACGGAACACCTTGATTGTATTGATAAGGAGACTTTTCCAGGCGGCCTTCTTCCGACCAGAAGAAGAACGTCTTGTCTTTTTTCTGGTTGTACCTGCCGGGGATATAAAGCGGACCGCCGATCGTGCCTCCACCGTCGAGTCTTCGGTACAGCGGGGCGCCGTTCGTCTCATCGAAAAAGTTGCGCGCGTTGAAGAACTCGTTCCGGCCGAAGTAGTAAAGATTACCGTGGAATCGTTCCGCGCCGGACTTAGTATCAACCAGAACAGTTCCTGAGGCGGTCCGGCCATACATTGCTCCGTAGTTCGATGTGAGAACCCTTATTTCCTGAATTGCATCCAGGCTGGGATACACAATCAAAGTGCTGCTCGCGCCATTGATGCCGGTATTCAGAAGGTCTGCCCCATCCACCTCAAAGGTGTTGTATTCGACGCGACCGCCATTGACGCTGTACTTCACACTGCCCACGACACCGACCTTTGCTTCGTCCTGTCCAGTTTGGTTGCTAACACCCGGAGCCAAGGCGATGAGTTGGGTGAAATTCCGGCCGTTGAGTTGGTAAGTGACCACCTCTTTCTGAGTGATCGTTCCCGAAACGTCCGCTTTGTCGAGCTCCACTTGACCGGCGCGCGAACCCTCAACGTCCACGGTCGTCCCCGCCGCATCCGCCAGGGACAGCTTTGCGTCTATTCTTGTTAGCTGGCCGGCTCCTACAACTACCGGATCGGGATGGAACTCTTTAAAGCCGCTCGCTGCAATTGAAATGCTGTAGGTCCCAGGAGACAAGCCTATGAGCGTGTACATTCCTTCCACATCAGTCTCAACTCCCGGCACCGGTCCTTGGGGACCTGTGACCGCCACGTGGGCCCCTGGAACTGCGGCGCCGGATAGATCCGTAACTTGACCATTGATGCCTGTCCCCGCTTCATGACTTTGTCCCAGAAGGCGGAAACCGGGGGCCATCATGCAGCCGAATATCAAAGTCAAAATATAAAGTCTTAATCGTTGATGAGCGCTCATTTTGTCTTTCGGCTGTGAGGGGATTTAGCGAAGCCTATCTTTGATCCAGTCAAAGAAATCGGCGCCACGGGTCGCAGTGTATGCCGCTAATCCTTTGTCCTGAGGAATGAAGACAGCTTGTTTCGGCAGGGCGGCTTGCATATGGTCTCTAGCCACCTGGGGCGTGAGCGCCGCTTTCGTGAGGTACTGGTAACGGATTGGGAGAATGAGCGAGGGAAGCTTACTTACAGGGTCCAAGGGGGCAACACGCTTCAAGAATTCCGGCTGGACATAGAAGAAGCGCTCTCCATCGGGTACTCTGGTGGACGTCGCAAACCAGTTCGGCCAATCGCCCCATGGATCAAGAACATCAATCGCTTTGAGCCGCGGCTCCACGGATGCGGCCAGGATTGCAATGGTGCCTCCGGAACCCTCGCCGAACATGCCCACATGGGAAGAGTCCAGATCGCTCCGTGTGCCGATATAGTCCATAATCATTGACACATCGTGAACGGATTTGACCAGCGACTCTTTCAACTCGCTGACAAACCACTCGCGCATCGGGCGGCTATGGTAACGGTGACCAGTCAGGGCTGAGAGAAAGCCCACAGCCGCAAAACCGTTCTTGATCTGGAGCTTGCAAAATGCCTCATCCAGAAAAAGGTTAATTTCACTGGGGTAGCTATACAGGTAAATGACAACCGGAGGCTTCTTTATGCCCTTTGGGGTCACGACGAATAGATAGATCGGATCGTCGTCCCGCCATTGGACTC
>Ga0326727_10005820_pt1 | contig 34702 bp, 34 predicted proteins | sample MB2enrmetagenome_FD_207643 | JGI IMG/M metagenome (GOLD analysis project Ga0326727, IMG submission 207643) | Lab enriched peat soil microbial communities from McLean, Ithaca, NY, United States - MB29MY | ecosystem: Environmental > Terrestrial > Soil > Wetlands > Peat | place: USA: New York...
AGTTTCTCTTATACCGCATAGCAGTGAACGACATTGAAAGCATGGCTCAAAACGCCATGAACATCATAAACAATTTAGGTTCGCTGCAAAAATTAATCGATGATGAAACACTTTTCATAAAAGACCCTGTAGACGAGGAAATATACAATCAACTGGTCAATTTCAGCTCGCAAGCAAACCAACTATACGAAGACGCCATAAAAGCACTCTTCAAAAGAGAATACAAAGACGCTGAGAAACTAATTTCAAAACGCGAATCCCTAACTCCGCTCGAGAATGAGCTAATAATGTTGATGTCAAGCAAAAAGCTAGACCCAAACATGGCTTCGGTGTTGCGCTTGATTTTTGACAGTTCAAGACGCATAATGGACTATAGCCAAAACATAGCAGAGCTAACACTTAACCGAACCGTGGAAGAGTTGTGCTCAGCACTAGCATATGAATAACTTCTTTGTATAAAACTCCATTTAAAATGTGAGGCTTTTGAGTAAAGTAAAGGTGATGGAGTATCCATGAAAAAACTTGCTGAGAAGCTGAAAGATTCTGGAGTTGACATCTCAAGTATTGACTGGAAAAAACCATAAAATATTATGAAGAGGGCAAGAAGCTGGAATGAAAAAGGTTGTCTACGACACAAACGAACTGATAGATTTTCTAAAAGAGCAAGCATGTTTATCACAATAGATTCAGTAAGAAAAAGCCTCACTCTGAAACTAAGTGTAATAGTGCTCCAGCCTATGTCCATACTCGGGTTATAACTCGGAAAATAAAGATCGCATACCCTGCAGAACCGGGCGGTCCATCAACAAAAATTCAAGGGCGTTGGCTTGTCCCGAAATTAATTGCGTAAGGAGGCTAGTGAAATCTTGAATTCCCAAAAGGGAACTCGCGGTTTTCAATTGGAACGAGTGAACTTTTACTGAGTTGGAATCTATCGTCAAAATTCATAATTCATAAAAAGCATACGCTGGTCATAATTAATGGAATTAAAATGTTCGGAAAAAGCAAAAGACAGATAAGAGATGTGACTTTCGTACAGCCCCTAAAAGGCGAGGTGTACTTCTACACTCCGATAGCCTACGCTACTGACTTGCAGAATTCTATAGAAAAAGAAGGAAAACAAGTTTTCAAAGACTCTGACTTGGCCCTCGCAGGAAAACTGAAGCTAATTTTTGAACGCGAAAAAATGACTTGGTTCGAAGTCAAAGAAGAGAAATCAACAACACCGTTAAAAGATGAACACTTTTTTGCATTGTATTATTACCCTCATCGATTAGTGGCGAGCCGAACTTCCTCGGTCGATGAGAAGGCCACGTTGCAGGATATAAAAAAACTGTTTGATTTTATTGCGACGGAAGATCAAACTAGATGTGCAGAGGTTCGACAAACCGGAACGCTGTCAGCATATGAATCCAATACGGGAGAACCGTGCGAAGAACCAGAAGTCGTGCCTACTGTTACGGATGAAACATGCAAGGAAAATGAAGCCGTGCCTACTGTTACGGATGAAACATGCAAGGAAAATGAAGCCGTGCCTACTGTTACGGATGAGCATTCCAAGGAACTGGAAGTCGTTGCTTTAGTACCAGGACAGCCAAACGAGGAACCACAAGCTATTCCTACGGTAACATCGCGTAAGAAGCAATAAAACTGATGCCACCACACAGTTTAGTGCGCTGTCTTGTCCAGATATTAAGTGTTGAAAAGGTTAGTGACGCTGCTTTATCGTATCTTCCCATGTTTTAAGCTGCTTCTCGATTCAGAACCAAGCACAGGATACTAAGGAGCGCGTAAGAAGTTATGTTGCCTAAGCCTCTGACCTTATTGACGGTTAGACTGTACTGTGTCTTCAGGAAGCTGTAGACCGCCTCGACGTAAGGTCTTTTATGATTCGCCTCTTTCTGGTTGTCTGATCCGTAAGTTCTAAACTTCTTGGAGCTTGGACGCACCTTAAAAAATACAGGGCTCTAACTAAAACATAAACTTTAATTTCGGGACAAACCAAGGCGCCTTCGTGAGAGCTCAGGTACCTTCAAATTAAGCCTGAACTTGCCCAATGTTCTGCAAACAACAGCGCGGCGCGCCCTATCGCCGCACCATTCCTTTCGCGCTCTTGAAAGAGAGGAAAAAGTGCTCCGGCCGGGATTTGGACCCGGGTCCGCGACTCGAGAGGCCGCTATACTTAGTCCCTTAATAAGAAGTCTTAGTAAGGTTTGACCGGACTATACTACCGGAGCATTCGGAAAATGGTTATCTCTTACAGATAAATATCTTTTCATGCGTTTAAACTACGTAAACAATCCATTGCCTTGAAAGCTAAGTTTCTTCATCCATGTTTAAGAAACACTTTATTGTTGCCACAATTTCTTGCATTCCTTTCTCTGTTAAGGGAGGTTGATAGGGGATTCTGAGTACATCCCAGCCTTGAGCTTTCAAAAGATCATCGATTTGGTTATCGTGCTCTTGTTGTTTATCACTTGAATGTACTGGTGTGCCATCTAAGTAAACGATTTTACGCTTGTTCATCCAGCAAAAGTCAGGAACGGTTGATTTGAGAATAATCGTTTTCTGTGTTACCATGCCGCTGGTTAACCCAGCCATGCTTAGGGCTTTGAACACTTCAATTTCTGCTTTGCTAACCGTAGGATGCATGTTTGCTTTATAGCTCAATTGGGCTCACGAAAAATAGCATTGCCTCTATCCCTTAATAAATCTAATACAAGAACACGGTTAGATTCCATGCAAGCAGTAACCAAAAGTAGGCTTGGCGAAATCGCCCTTGTTAACCCGGGACGCGAATCAAAAAGAGGGCCTGAATTGTCAGGGTACGGCAACCCGCGCCTCGTTTAACAGCTGACCCGCCAAGCATGGGTGTACCTCTTGGATGGCTATTTTCTCGCAAATTAAGAAGTCTTTGCGCAGTATAAATGGAATTGTGATTGTGTAATTGCAACAACAAGCGTGCGAGCTTCTAGAAAATACAAATCGTAGAATTACGAGTGATTAAAAGAAGGGGTTGCTTTTGCGTTATTCATTCATTATTTCTTGTGTTTCTTCGTAAATTATGGGCATGATGGTTACGTTATCTCTCAAGTTGTCTTTTTCGATTGGTTTAGGCTGTATCTTCTCTGGTCTTTTTCGGTCGCCGATGCAGTACATGCACCATCCCATGAGGAATATGAAGATGAGTGCTGGAAGAAACATGATTCTCACAGATTTACTGCGTTTGCGCTTTGAAGCTATCAACTTTGAACCCTGACTACTCTCAGCGGGCTGGCAAAATAAACTTTGATAACTTAGAATAAAGATGCAAAATCACTAATTACCCTTGAGCCCTCGGGGGTCATTTTTGTTTATGAATTTCTCTATCAAAATTAGGTCATGCCCAAATCAGCCAGCTTGTAATAAGCTTTGCATGCTCATCGCCGGCGCATGGGAAAGGGAAGAGGTAAAACTTGCTTCAGTGTCTTAGGTTTAACTTTCAATTTTTTTCTCTTGCACTGGGAAGGATGGATACTCCTTGAGTTTGTCAGCCATGTCTCTTAGTTGCTTGTTTACGAGGTAATTCACGGTTCCTTCCTCAAAAGTTCCATCTGCGCTTTTTTGCCCGGCTTTTGTTCCAGTAAGAACCTCTATGCCTTCATCAATTGTTTTGACTGAGTAGATGCTGAATTTGCCGTCTTTCACTGCTTCAACAACTTCTTCTTTAAGCATCAGGTTTTGCACGTTGCTTTCAGGTATCATTACTCCTTGTTGTCCAGTGAAACCCTTAAGCTTGCAGACTTCAAAGAAGCCTTCGATTTTCTCGTTTACTCCGCCTATGGCTTGGACTTCACCTTTCTGATTAACTGAACCTGTTACTGCTATGTTCTGCTTTATCGGCAGTCCAGAAAGCGCTGATAAAATCGAGTATAATTCGGTGCTTGACGCGCTGTCACCTTCGACGCCTTCATAACTCTGCTCAAAAACAAGTCTTGCTGAAAGACTCAACAGTTTGTCCCTAGCGTATTTTTCATTTATGTAGCCGCTGAGGATTAAGACGCCTTTTGTGTGTATGGGCCCGCTCATTTTAGCTTCTCTTTCAATGTCGATCACCCCTTCTCTGCCTAAGCCAATGCTTGCCGTTACACGTGAGGGGGTGCCGAAGGCAAAGTCGCCTAGTCCCATAACGGATAAACCGTTTACTTGCCCAACCCTTTCTTCAACTGTGTCTATCAGGTAGAACCCACGTGTTATCATTTCTTGAATTTTTTCTTGGATGAGTTTTGAGCGGTAAACTTTTTCTTCTATGGTTTTCTTGACGTGGTTTCCGTTTATGAGCTCGGCGTTTTCTTGTGAAGCATAATAGTTTGCTTCGCGAATTATGTCAGCAATAAGAGAGAATTGCGTTGATAACTTGTATTGGTCTTCTGCAAGCCTTGAACTGTATTCGACTATTTTGGCTACTCCTGTGCCATCGAGATGTTTGAGTTTTTCTTTTTCACAGAGTGCGCATATCAAAGCTGCACACTGCATTACTTTATCATCAGTTCTATCCATCACGCTGTCAAATTCGGCTTTAATCTTGAAAAGCTCTTTAAAATCATTGTCCAACTGGAAAAGTAATTGGTAAATGTCGGGGTCACCGATTAAGATCACTTTGGCTGTTAAAGGAATAGGCTGAGGTTTAAGGGTTTTAACACTGAGATAACCATAACGCTCTTCAGGTTCTTCTATAGCTATGTTTCCGTCTCTAAGGTCTCGTTTTAAGCCGTCATAGGTGAACGGATCTCTCAGTAGCTCTTCAACCGGAATAATTAGGTATCCACCATTAGCTTTGTGTATGGCTCCTGCCCGAATCATAGAAAAGTCAGTGGTTAAAACGCCAAACTGCGCTTCTTTTTCTGTTCTGCCCAAGAGGTTATGATAAGTGGGGTTGGTTTCCACGATTACAGGTGCACCTTTAGTATTCGAGTTATCAATTACTACATTTACTTCATATTTCTTGTATGGGTCCTCTTTCAACCAAGGCAATGTAAAAGGAAGTTGCTGTTGGGGTTCGCCTCTCTTCACAAACTGTTGCAGGTTTTCAAGAATATCATTTTCTACATCTTTCAGGTAGGCTGTGGCCTCTGGTGTGCCCTTGTACTTCTCCATTATGCTTTCAACGTGGTTACCAATAGCATAAAGGGCCACTTCCCTATTCAGCTTCTTGAGTGCTTCATGTATTTGCCTTTCCATATCGACTAATTGCCTCATTGTATTTCTGAGCTCTGTTTCTAATTTCTCCCTTTTTTCCTCAAGCTTATCCTTCGTCTTCTGAGGCAACGCCAACATTTCTTCTTCGCTAAGCGGTTTGCCGTCTAACACTGGAATAAGCAGCAAGCCGATAGGTGTACTTTGAATTACAAAGCCTTCCTGCTGAGCCTTCTGGTTTAACTCGTCAATTAACTGTTTTCTTTGGTTTTCTAACCCTTGAATTGTGGCGTCTCTTCTTGCAGCGTAATCTTCACTTTCAAAAGTTTTAGGAAGTGAATTCCGCACAACATTTTCGATAAAATTTTTCAAATCATCGCGGAATTCTTTTCCTTTTCCAGCTGGCAACTGAATGGCTTTTGGCTCATAGGGGTTAGCAAAATTATTGACGTAACAATAGTCAGGTGGAACTGGCTGAACTTTAGCTTGCGCTTCTACGAAGTTTTTAACCGCGGTTTTTCTGCCTGTTCCAGGGTAACCTGCAACATACATGTTGAAACCGTGGTTTTTTATGCCGAGCCCAAATTTTAACGCTCGAACGGCTCTTTCCTGGCCTATAATTTCATTTAAGGGAACTAGATCCTTGGTTGATTCGCAATGCATAAAGTTAGGTTCGCACTCTTTTCTGAGCTTTTCTATTGGCAACTTGTCTATCATGTTAAAATCACTTCATTTAACCTACAAAACTGAATATAAATTTGGTTTGCTGAGTAATTAAGTTTCTGTTACCTACTCTTTCAGCGGTATCTAATCACTAACTTTTATTCAAGAGAATGAAATGCTTGATTATTTCAGGATTCCTAACTTCAGGATGAAAAAGCACACCGTAAATCGGCTTGATTTTATGCTTAATGATTTGGACGCATTTTGTGGATTTTGCCCAAACCTCAAAATCTCCTGAAGGCTCATTGCAGTAGCTATGAAGTGAGTAAGCCTTGAAGTCTCCACAGAAAAGCGGGTTTTCTTTTAGCATATTTATCTCTGTCATACCTATCTCCAAACGTCGAATCAAACGCATACCGAAAACCACGCCTATAGTTTCCATGCCTGCGCAGATGCCTAAAACGGGCTTTTCTGTTTCTTTGAGCCACATGAACTTTTCTGGTTGGCTTAAAGTTGCTGTATCCTTGAGAGCTGTGCCCGAAAGAATCACCCTGTCACATTGACTTAGGTCTAGGGTAGTTACTTCAAGGAAATGTTTTACGATACATTCATCTTGAGCTTTAGCAATCGTGACTATGGGTAATACAAACTCGTAGAAACCCAATGAATCCTTCTTCCAATTCATGTCTACAACAAGAATCATTTGGAAACCAGCCGAGCCTGCTTAATTATGAATACTCCAGAATTTCCCTTAAATTCAACACTGTAATCAAGGACTTCGATTTTCTTTTTGAATAGAGGTGCATCTAAAACTGTAGTCTCAATTTCGCCGCCTTCTCCGGCTGGGCTCAAACCGTACTTTTGCTGTAAATCAACTAGCTTATCTATTAGCTTGTTGTCGATTTGTTTTCCAAGCCATTTTTCGTCAAGGGGATAAGCGAAAACTCCTGAAATAATCACTTTAAACCTTTTTTTAAGAAGCTCTTCTAAGAGGGCTTTCTGGTCATGCTTCCACAATGGGTTAAAGCACCATAATTCAAGATGATTGCATATACGCTGGATGCGTTCAGCCTGGTAGACTGACTCCACTGCGCCCGTTACCACACCTTCAATCTGATATTTTCTTGCTGCCTCAGCGATTGCATCTTCCAATTCTGAGAGTTCTTTTTCTTTTTCGCCCCGAGTCGTTTTTGTTATTTGAGGCAGTTGTAAGGTTTCTGCTTGAAGCGCCGAAATCTCAATGTTTGGCGTATGATACATGAAGCTCTCCTTATTTTTTGAAATTATGGTGATGAGGCATACGACTTCTTCTTTCTCTGCAGCTAAGTGAAGGGCAAATGTTGAGTCTTTGCCGCCTGAAAACAGAACTCCAAGTCGCATGGTTACTTTAAAAAAGAAAACTGGTTTATATGCCTGCTTGAAACAGGCGGTTTAGGCTTAAACTTTTACGTTGCAAACGTTCGGGATTGCTTTAAGCTTCTTTATTATTTCTGGGCTAACTTTTTTGTGGATCACATACACCGATATGGCATAGTCGCTGTTTCCGATTTGTCTTGAGTAGTTTGCTCTGATGTTTATGTCGTTATCAGCTAAGACTTTGTCAATATTAGCGAAAACTCCTGGCACATCGCGGTGATGGATAAACAAGGTGTAAACCGGTATTTCTTCTAGCTCTATGCTTTCAACTGCGTTTACTGCGTTGGTAAAGTCTCCACCTGAAAGATAACCTGAAATTATACGTGCTATTTCGGTTGATGTTTCTTTTTGGGCTTCGATTGTTGATGCGCCAAGGTGACTGCTGGAAACCACGTTATCTAATTCTTTGAGTTTGCTCTTGAATTCAGAGCCTTCACTTTTAGGTTCATCCGCGTAAACGTCTACTGCGGCGCCAGCGATTTTTCCTTCTTTTAGTGCTTTGTATAGTGCTTGTTCGTCAACGTTGCTGCCTCTTGAAGTATTAATCAGATAAGCAGTTGGCTTCATTAAGGCGAGTTCTTTTTCACCGACAACCATTTCTTTTCCGCCTGTGTGAATGCTAACATAATCGGCTTTTGCTAGGACATCTTGTTTTGTTACGAACTTTATGCCTGATTCAAGGCATGGCTTTATGTCATAACCGATTACTTCCATGTCAAAGCCGCGGCGCGCAATTTCAGCCAGTCTTTGCCCGATTCTTCCGCAGCCCAGAATACCCAACGTTTTGTAAGACAACTCAGTTCCCTTGAACTTCCCTTTTTTCCAAACACCAGTTTTAAGTGAATAATAAGCTTGAGGAGTACTTCTTGAGATGCTTAGCATTAAACCGATAGTTAACTCTGCCACTGCATTGGTGCTACCATAAGGGGCGGATTTTACAACTATGCCATTTTCTGAGGCGGCTTCAACATCAATGTTATCGTAGCCTACTCCTGCTCTTCCAATGATTTTGAGTTTTCCTTTGGCGCCTGCTTCGATAACTTCCCTAGTTACTTTTGTGGTACTTCGAACAATTAACGCGTCAAACTGCCCTACATCGGCAATTAGCCTCTTTAAGTCTCTTTTTTGCGTGTCTGTCTCTATGCCCGCGTCTTGGAAGAGTTTTAATCCTTCTTTTTCTAAGCCATCGTTTAACAATACTTTCATTCTAGCAAACTCCTTAATTGGTTATCAAGGTTGGAGATTTAAGTTGATTAGCAACCAAGAATATTAAATATTCTGGAAAACTGGATTTTGTTTTCCATTCCCTTTGGCATGTTTAAGCTTTGTTTTTTAAGGCAGCAGCTTGTTGTTTATTGATTCTTGTGGATGCCACATTAAAAGTCGATACTGTATGGCAGTAAGGACAATGCAATCGTCGTGTGTTTCCACGGTACAGGGAAATGAAACTGGCTCCTGGAACCCAATGGTAATTAAATTTCTTCTTGCATTTTGGGCATGTTAGCCTTGATATGGTGTGTGGTCCATATCTTGGAAGTAAAATGAAAAATGCTACAAAGATCACTGCTGTTATGGCAACGTAGATTAAGAAAAGGTCTATCATGGTAATTTTCGGCTTTCAAGAGAAGAATGTTGGCTTATTAATATTTAGGCTTAATTTTCGCTTTTAGAAGATTCGTGTCCACGTGATGTCTTTTGAGGAAACAGTGAAGTTATCTAAGCCTTTCTGAGGTAGACTAATGCTTCTTCCACGTTTTGGAAGCCGTATTTCACTTGGTTAAATCCTTTCTTTAACGATAACACGTCTTCCTTAACATAAGCTGGTTTACGTTTGCCCTTTATCACGTCAAGCATGAGGTCGCATAAATGTTTAATGTCGCCTTCCCTGAAGCCTCGTCTAGTTACGTCTTGGAAGCCGATTCTTAATCCTGAAGGGTCATCTTTGCTGCTTTGGTCATCGTAGGGCAAGAGGTTCTTGTTGACGATTATATTTGCATCTTCGAGGTCTTGAGCTATCTTTTTGCCGCCGCCGAAGCTGCGAATATCAACCGCGATTTGGTGAGATTTAGTGAAGCCTTTTTTCTCTGCTAGAACTTTAATGCCGTTTTCATACAGGTATTGTCCAGCTGTCTGCGCGTTCTTTACTGTTTGTCTTGCTAGTTCAGCGCCGAAAAGCTTCATCTCCAAGGCGGTTATGCCAAGCGCTGGTAACCTGCCCAGATGCGTGCTTGAAGTGCTAAGTGGGAAAATAGCGAATTGGATTTTTTCCACTGCTTTCTCTAGCATTGGACTGGTTGGGCTTCCCATGATGACACCACCTTGTGGACCTGGGAAAGTTTTGTGGGTTGAAGATGTTATGAAGTCTGCTCCCTCTCGTAAGGGGTCTTGGAATTCGCCGCCTGCGATTAAACCCAGAACATGAGATGCGTCGTAGGCTACGTAGGCGCCTACTTCTTCGCAGACAGCTCTTAACTCTTGAATTGGATGTGGAAACAGGAAGAGGCTGCCGCCGAAGGTGACTACGCCTGGTTTGGCGGCTCGTATGACGTAAGCTGACTTGTCTGGGTCAATATTGAATTCGTCTAAGTCGTAAACGTGATTTATGTTTTCTAAACCTAACACATTGCCAGCTAAGCCCGTGTAATCGTGTGAGATGTGTGCGCCGCAGCTCAGCGGGGTGACGACCATTTTGTTGTTTTTTGAAGCTAATGATAAGCCTTTGAATGTCGCCAAGTTCGCGTGTGTGCCTGAAACAAGCCGTATGTCTGCCCAGTCAGACTTGAATAGGCTTTTCATTATGTCGGTTACGTAGTTTTCGATTTGAGATATGTACTTTTGTCCTTGATAATGCCGTTTTTTAACGTGCCCTTGAGGGTCATTTTCGCCTTCAGCATATCTGCATGCAAGGTCATGTGAGAGGTTGAGCATTTGGTTGACTGCTGGCGATTTTAGTCCCTCGCTTGCAATCATGTTTATGCATTCTTTGTCTCGGTATTGTTCATGTTTGCGGCTTGCCTCGATTAGGTTTAGGACTAATTCTGAGAAGTTCTCCATTTGTTCTTCTTCCTACGCTTAAATCATCAACGGAATTAGGCTTTGCAGTATTTAGCCGTTACTGGAAGCAAGTCAAGGTTCAAGGGTTAAATGATGACAGTATAAGCGGCAAGCAATTTACTTTTATTACTATACAACGGGACATTATTATGGCAGAATATTTCTCCAGAAAGGAAGGCAACCGCAAGGCAAAAAAGAGAATCTTCGTTAATTTTCCCATGCCATCTATTAGGCGTTTTCTGTTTTAGCATTGACAAGCCAATAGCCGACTGATTAAGACTGCGCCGTTTTTTCTTCCGTTTGGGTTGGTGCTTGGGTTATTTTTGCGATGGCTACTGAGCCTGATAGGACGCTGTTGTTTAGGAATGTTATTTCTTTTCCAGAATCCAAATGGATAGTCGTCTGTAATAATGTTACTTCTTTAACTATGCCCTGTTCATTATTGTATGATGTGATGACTCGGTCACCTACGACGTAGTGTAGCCTGCCTTCCTTTAATGGTTCTTTATATTTGCGAACGGCGGTTATGATTATTCCTCCTGAAGCGATTGCACTGTTTGGAATGTTAATTTGCCCGACATCAGTCTGTATTCTCATAGCGAGCGCAGTCATCTCGGTGATTTTTCCAGGGACATTGTTGACCATAACATCCTCGCCTACTTTAAATTGGTAAGTAGTGAAAACAAGGAAACCTGACAAGAGGCTGCCGACAAAGGTGGATATGATTAGACCGACTGTGATTGAGATTATTCCTGCACTGGCTAAAAGATCCGTTGCTGAAACTTGTAGAACGTTTAGGATTCCGAAGAGCATTATTGTTATTGCTATTGCAAGCATGAGATACTGGACTATTGTTGCGGCTTGGTTTCCTATTCGTTGAATCAGAAGCGGTTTAAAACGTCGTATGATTGCTATGGCTGCTAACCAAAAAACTATAATGATGATTATTTCTATGGCTTGTTCAATTAGCTTGGATAAGCTTATGGGTTCAGCAACGAACTGGTGGAAAATATAGAGGGTGCCTATAGTCAAGATTAAAGTTATGATTAAGTAAAGGACGAGTCTTTGCCATGAGGGCATAGGGCGTGCCATCTTGATTCTTCCTAGCCATAATTTGCAAGCATGTTTCTATAGTTTTCTCAAACAGAATATGCCATTGCATAAAATATGTGGTCAACCAATCGCTCCCTTGTTCGCACATCCACCAAGAAAACACATGCGCGCAAGGAAAAGGGCTGGAATCTCCCTTTTTTTAGACCGTTTAGATATTCCGTGGCGTGCCGTTTATATCAGACTTCAAAGTGAACTGCATATTCGAGAAGGATAAAAAAGTGGAGTCGCCCAGACCCTCTAGCGAGCTTGGTTATCTTAGAAAATGGGTTCCGATTGCTCTTTTGATAGGGGTGGTCTGCGGAGTGGGAAGTATTGTTTTCTATGAAGCAATTAGACTCGCGAGCGTGGTCCTGCTTGGCAACATAGCTGGTTTTTTTGCTCCTACCCCAGCCGGAGAAGGCGCAAGCTTAGGCATAATTCCGTCCCATCTTTACTTGATTCCGTTGGTAACTACTGTTGGGGGACTTTGCAGCGGTATACTCGTCTATGGCTTAGCGTCAGAAGCCGAGGGACATGGAACTGATGCGGCGATAGATGCTTTTCACAATAAAAAGGGTGAGATTCGAGCCAGGGTACCTTTGGTTAAGCTTGTGGCCTCAGCAATAACGATTGGCTCTGGCGGAAGTGCAGGCAGGGAGGGTCCGACGGCGCAGATGGGGGCAGGCTTCGGTTCTTTCCTGGGCAGGAGATTTCAGCTCAGTGTGCATGACAGAAGAATCGCAGTTGCAGTCGGGATAGGTGCAGGAATTGGCTCCATCTTCAAGGCTCCGTTTGGAGGGGCCGTAATGAGCGCGGAGATTCTTTACATGGGAGATTTTGAGGTTGAGACGTTGCTGCCGGCTTTCATAGCTTCAATAGTGGGCTACAGTATATTCGCGTCATATGTCGGATGGACGCCCATATTTGGTTATTTGAACATAAGTACTTTCAACGACCCGATTGTTCTGCCCGTTTACGCTGTTTTAGGTATAATCTGCGGTTTAGTCGGCATCGTATACGTCAAGGCATTCTACGGCACGCGGGCTTATTTTCAACGCCTAGGGATGCCGCGTTTCTTGAAGCCAGCTTTGGGAGGATTTTTAGTGGGTATTATTGGAATGTTTCTCCCGCAAGTGCTCGGTATGGGGTATGGTTGGCTTCAGATACTGATGAGCGGCAACTTTGTCTTACTCCCCATGATTTTGATTCCAATAATCATTGTAGCTAAAATACTTGCGACTTCTCTCACAGTTGGTTCAGGAGGGAGCGGAGGAGTCTTCGCACCAGCCTTGGTGATAGGCGGCTTTCTAGGAGCAACACTGTGGATATTTCTAAACGGGCTTTTTCCAAACTTCGGTCCTGTCATTGCTGCATTTGTTATAGTGGGAATGATGGCGTTTTTCGGAGGCGTAGGCAAAGTGCCTATCGCGGTCATACTTATGGTCAGCGAAATGACAGGAGGATTTGCTCTGCTGGTTCCCTCAATGATAGCCACTGCAATTGCATATGTAATCGCTGGAAAGTACACGATCTATAGAAGCCAGGTTCAATCAAGAGCTGATTCGCCAGCCCACAGAAGTGAATACTCTATTCCTCTAATGCAGAAGCTCTTTGTCAAAGACGCAATGACCAAAAAAGTCATCACAGCCACCCTCAACACACCGCTTTCCGAGATTGCCGACGAAATGGCAAAAAACGCAATGAAAGGTATACCAGTGTTGGATGATAACGGCAGACTTGTGGGTATGGTTACCCTTACGGATGTTCTTAAAGTTAATCCAGAGCAGAGAGCTAAGACAATGGTAAGCTACGTAATGACGAAAGAGCTGATCACAACGATTCCTGATGAAAGTCTCTATACTGCTTTTGGCAAGATGACGAGTAACCAGGTTGGACGCCTGCCGGTTGTTGAGCCAGGAGACAACACGAAGCTGATAGGCATAATCACGCGCGAAGACATCTGGCGTGTCTACAACGTAGAGATTATGTCAGAACTGGAAGAGGTTAAACTTTCAGGAAGCGTCGAATAAAAAAGCGAACCGCAACTCTTGAGCAGAAATATACGAGCATATATCTGCTCCGAAAAATGTCGAAAATCTACTCTGAAACCAAATGTTTCCAACGAATACGAAGAAACATCATTGTGAATTACAGTGTGATTAATTAACAATTCAACTGATTAATCATCAGTTCACTAGGATGTAGAGCATAGAGCATAGTGGACTTTGAAAAATGGGAATGTGTAATCGTAAGCAGACAAAGTTAAACTTAGCTTGGGTTAATTTTGGTACAAAAAAAGGAGAGGAGAGAAAAAATGTGCTGTTCTTTTTGGTTTAGCCTACGATCTGCGTTATGTCTTTGATGATTCCTTTTTCTACTTCGCGAGTCCACACCATTTCTGGTACGTCAACGAAGAGAAACAGCCAGGTTAGGAGAAGGGTTTCGACTGCTGCTACTGTTATGTTCTGGACCCATTTGCCTATGCCTACGCGGATTGTAAAGTCATTGGGCTGCCCCGATATGAGGATGGTGAACGCTCTGTCGGCAGTGATGATGTCCCGCAGGACTCCGGCTTTCTGCGCTTGTATGATTATTCCTAAGGGCGCGGTTTTTGACTGTGTTTTGTAGCCTTCGGCGTTTAGTTGTTGAACGATCTGTTGTGATAACTGGTTCAAATCCTTGTTTTTTCCTTGAAAATGCAATGTTTTCTCAGATACCATTTTAAAACCTCAATATCCAGTATAGTGACGACTAATTAATAGTTTTTCAGACTTAGCTCTGTCTTACTACTTCCAGAAGCAGGAAAGCCCTTAATCAACACAAGCAAGAAAATAGTCAGTGGTAACGAACTTTTCGACCCAGCTTTTACCCTCAAAAAAATGATGTGCTAGTCGTTAAGCGACGTTGAGAAACTTCAAAGCATCAAAAAAAGCAAAAGCACTTAGAAAAACCTAGCCCCCGCAAAATGGTTTTATCGCCGGTAATTGTTAACGTGAGGGTTTAGGGTTATTTCGGCTCAGAGATCCGTTTTTGCACTATTTTGAGTAATCGACATTGCAGATGGTAATGGTAACAAAATTTACTGCAACCTCGCATGTTCACATATCATATGGCATTAAATGGACTGACACCAACCTTAAAAGAAGGCGGAAACAATGAAGATGTGGGAATATGTTTTGGTCGAAGAGAAAAGAAATAAGAAACCTAAACTTCCAAAGAAGCGACTCAGTAAAATCTTAAAAAAGACAGGCCGCCCTTGAAACACCTTAAGTAATAAAATTCAAAGCAAGCCTTCACTCGCTTCTATAATTCATTTCAGCACTGATTAGACTATATTTCTTTTTTATTTCAATAAAGCTGAATACCGCAAGCAAAGTGCAGCTGGTAGGAGGCTGCTAACACTCCCCGCAACTGGCAAATATACTGCGACCAATGGCTATTCTTGCTTTTTCTTTTGTTCAAGAAATCCTATATTAGATGTAACTTTTCTTTTCGGCTGTTTTCACTTTTAGCATTGGAAAGCTTTTTTAAATTTTTGAAAAGGGATGAGATAATATGAGGAAATGTGGATGAAGCAACGTAAGATTGTCGTCCGTTAGACAAGGCTTCTTCGGGCTCCATGAATCTGAAGAAGTGAACCTTTAGCTGGTCGGTTATCAGGAAACTAAGCAATGCATAGCCCCAGACGAAAGCAGCTAATCCCCAGCCGAGAGGATGCATAAATACACCGTAGACAGCGAACAACGTGCCAACAACTTGAGTCCCCTCTGTGGCTACAAAGAGAATACTGGCTGGAAGTGGACGTTTCCAGAAGTGGCGCACTCCAGTGCGCGCCAAATAAATAGTCAGGTGCCCCGCTACAGCCATTTTAAGAAAAATTAGCGTCTGCAGCGTGCTTAAGCTTAAGTGGAATACGTCTAAGCCAATTATTAAGAGCAAGAAGCTTGAGACGACACCTGTTGTACCAAGAAGAGAAGCCACAGTCAATACGCCACGCATGTTCCAGCGAACAGGTTTTTCTTGCACCCTCACATTATCGTATGCAATGGTCATGATGGGTATGTCATTAAGCAATGCAAGAATGACTATCATAACAGCCGTTACAGGATAGAAGTTGAAGACAAGAATTGAAAGACCAATGAAAATTAAAACTCGAACAGTCTCGGCGATGCGGTAGACAGCGTAATTGGTCATGCGTTCAAAAATCTTGCGGCTCTCTTTTATCGCATCAATGATGACGGAAAGTCCAGGCTTCGTTAGCACCACATCCGCTGCGGATTTAGCCGCGTCAGTGGCTCCGTCAACGGCAACCCCTGCATCCGCTTTCTTTAATGCCGGAGCATCGTTAACTCCATCGCCTGTCATGCCGACAATATGCCCTTTTTCTTGGAGCAACTCCACAATGCGGTACTTATGCTCGGGAAAAACTTGGGCAAAACCATCTGCGTTTTCAATGATGTCTTGCGCTTCGCTGTCTGGCTTGTCTATGAAAGCGGAAGCGGGTATTATGTTTGTGCCCAGATTAACTTCTTGAGCAATCTGCTTAGCGATGGCAATGTGGTCGCCAGTGACCATCTTGACGTTTAAGCCCATCTCCTGAGCTGTTTTTATTGTCTCAGCAGAGTCTTCGCGCGGCGGGTCATAAATTGCAAGAAGCCCAACAAATTGCCAGTTGCCCTCTTCATCTCCCTTAATTACGCCCAGTGCTCGCTGACCTTTGCTTGCGAAAATGTTTATAATCTCGTTAACTTTGTTTTCGATTTCTGCCTTGTTTGAAACAAGAGACAAAACGACTTGAGGTGCACCCTTGGACACTTTGAAGCGCGTGCCATCATGGCTCTCCACAGTGGCTTCAGTCCTCTTCAAAACAGGGTCAAACGGCTTAAAATCAACCACGCTGTATCGACTAAGAACATCTGCAACTGCACTTACCGACTTGGCTTTAGCTATGACGGCATCATCGATGGGATCGTGATTTTCTGCCCTGGAAGCCAATGTGCCATACAGGAGAGCATCGTCGATTTCGAATTTTCCAAAGGTTTGTGCTTCTGCAACAGTAAGTTCATTCTTTGTTATGGTACCTGTTTTATCCGAGCATAACACGTCAACTCCCGCCATTTCTTCAATTGAAACCAGCTTGCTCACGATAGCTTCTTTTTTGGCGAGGGCGATTGCTCCAACAGCCATGGTGACTGTCAAAACTGCAGGCAAAGCTACAGGTATCGAAGCCACAACCAAAACCAGCACAAACTGCAGAATAGCTAATGGATTGGCATGTCGAAAGAGTTCTACGATAAACACGACCGAAACCATTATTGCCGCGAGGATGATCAGATAGTCTCCTATTCTTATGACGGCTTTTTGGAAGTGGCTTTCGGTTTTGGCTTCTTCCACCAGCTTGGCGGTTTTGCCAAAGAAGCTGCTTGTTCCTGTTGCTACGACATAAGCGTCCATTTCACCTTGCCTGATGATGGCTCCTGAATAAGCAACATCAGAAACGTGTTTTTCCACGGGGAGGGATTCTCCGGTTAACGCGGATTCATCGGCGAGTAAGTAGTCGCCTTTCATAAGTTTAACGTCAGCAGGAACAATGTCGCCCAAGCGGATCCTTACTATGTCTCCAGGGACGAGTTCCTTTGAAGGTATTTCATGCCATGTCCCGTCTCTTAGCACTCGGGCTTTCGGTGCAAGCCGCTTCTTCAACAATTCTATAGCATTGTCTGCTTTCCGTTCCTGCAAGAATCCCACCACTGCATTCACGATTAATAGGGTGAAAATTAGCGCAAAATCCTCGTAGTGTTGTATGATTATAGACAATACTGCAGCAATTTCTATCATCCAAGGGATAGGCCCCCAGAAATAACTCAAAAACTTGCGGTATGGACTAACTTTCTTTTCAGGAATTTCATTAAGACCATACTGTTGAAGCCTTTTCGCCGCTTCTTCTGAAGATAACCCAGTCTTGGCATATTCTGAAAATGGAGTTTCTTGTTCAGACGGGTTTTTTGGCTCTTCGGATTTCACGGACAAGCCTTCTGTTCTGCTAACCGAGTGGCTGGTATATTGGCGGAATAGACAAAATTCATGACATCACTGCTTTTTAATGTTTCCAAGCTATGATAGGGGGTTCTATATTCTATGCGCTGTCTGTTTGAACGTTTAGCAAATACTGGATTTGTTCTTCTTTTAACTTAGCAACAATTATATGGAATGTTTGAGATTCTCTGCATAATGTCTGCTCCTAATTGTCCTTGCCCCAAAAAAGATTGCCCACGCCACAGCAACTGTGAAGAATGCGTTAAGCATCATATGGCGAAGAATGAATTGCCGTTTTGCGCAAGAGAATAAAATTAAATTCGCATTTTCAGCGCCTTTGCGTTTTTACAGGTAGGTCCGTCAACTTGGCTTCGATTTTTATGCAAAGTTGAGGTAGATAGTTTTTAGTAAGAAAAATAGTTTAGAAACTATGTAGAGGGAGAGGGAGTCATTTTTGTTATAGGATTTCTTTATCAAAAATTAGGTATCGTTAGGTAGGCGGATTATCGCTAAGAAAAGCCTCATAGGCGTAATACCTATTTGCTTGGTTTTTTTAGTGGTAAAAAGAGGATGAAGCACAACGTTGATATCTCTCGGTTTGTAGACCCCTTTCAACGATTAAAATGACCAATCGTTCAGACATGGAAGCGCTTAAGAAAAGAGAAAAAATACAAGAACACTTCTGGAGCATAGTTGGCTCGGTTGAACATATTTCACTGCCAAAGCTGGAGGACGCGATTCAAAAAGAGTTTAACTGCAAAGATGACAGATTTATCCAAGCTCAAATCAAACTGATGCAGACAGAGGTAAGAATAAGAGTGCAAAGCAGAGTCAAAGTGTGGATTAAACAGCCAAACGCCATCTCACAAGATAAACAGTGACTGTGAAATTGATTGAAAGATTTGGGTTTGACAAACTTTTTTGAATGTTTGGAGAATATATTTAAGCGAGACTGAATAGTTAGCTTTTCTAATCATTAGAAAAGGTAATTAATATGATAATTGCTTCAGACGAGGCAGCCCGTGAGTTGCTCGATGTAGTTCCAGTCATCATGAAGGACATCCGATCTGAGATGCGCAGTCGAAGATCACCTGATTTAACCGTTCCTCAATTCCGCACCTTAGCCTTTGTGGACCGCAATAAAGGTGCTTCGCTCTCAACAGTGGCAAATCATATGGGATTAACCCTGCCCTCAACATCCAGGCTTGTGGATGGCCTTATAACCCGTGGAATGTTAACAAGAGAAGATAATCCAGCTGATAGACGACGTGTAAAATTAGGCGTTACGAATCATGGATTAACGATTTTGAAGACCTCACGCAGGGGTACATTGACTTATCTGGCGGACAAAATGGCCAGCCTCAGTGCTGAGGACAGGGAAATCATCGTCAAAGCCATGAAAGCTATGCGCTCTGTCTTCATAAGCGGCACACAAACACAAGCAGTGGTGAAGTAACATTATGCCTATCCTCACAACAGAACACCTCACTCGCCGTTTCGGGCAGCTAACAGCGGTTGATGACCTGACCATATCGGTGGATGAAGGCGAAATCTTCGGTCTTCTCGGTCCCAACGGTGCAGGCAAATCAACCGCCATCAAAATGTTAACCACCCTGTTACCTCTGACTGCTGGAAGCGCAGCGATTGGAGGCTTCGACGTTGTGCATAACGCAAGCAACGTAAGAAGACTGATTGGCTACGTTCCTCAACTTCTCTCCGCTGACAGCACCCTCACGGGTCGCGAGAACCTGATGATTTTCTCCAAACTTTATGATATCCCTAAAAGTGAACGCGCCACACGAATCGATGGGTCACTGGAGTTCATGGGTCTCACCGACGCCTGTGATAAGCTTGTGAAAAATTATTCGGGCGGCATGATTAGACGCTTAGAAATAGCCCAAGCCATGCTGCATCACCCCAAGGTTCTGTTCTTAGATGAACCCACCATCGGTCTTGATCCAGTAGGACGCAAAGCAGTCTGGGATCATATTCAAAAACTGCAAGCTGACTACGGCACAACCATTTTTCTTACCACGCACTACATGGAAGAAGCAGACAAGCTATGCCACAGAGTGGCGATCATGCATTTGGGGAAATTGGCTGTCATTGGTGTGCCTGCTGATTTGAAGGCGTCTTTAAACGGGGACGGCGTTACGCTCGATGATGTCTTCGTATACTACACTGGGGGACTACTCGAGAGTGGAGGAAGCTATAGGGAAGCGACCATGACAAGGCGCACGGCGAGGAGGCTCGGCTAAAACGATCACGGATAATGTGAAAAACGCGGTCAATTCGGTTGTTTCCTTCTTCAATAAGACGCTGAGCATAGCAGAGATGGAGGTACGGAAACTTCGCCATGACCCAACCGAGCTGATTACCCGTGCTGTACAACCCGCGCTATGGTTGCTGATCTTCGGCGAAGTCTTCACAAGAATACATCTCATCCCGACCGGCAACCTTTCTTACTTATCCTTCTTAGCCCCTGGAATTCTGGCTCAAAGCGTGCTTTTTATAGCCATTTTCTACGGTATCGCTGTTATCTGGGAACGAGACCTAGGCATTCTTCATAAGTTTCTGGTTAGTCCTACTCCCCGGCAAGCGTTGGTTCTCGGTAAAGCATTGTCAGCAGGGGTAAGGGCACTTTCTCAAGTTGTAATAATCTTTATACTGGCAGTGCTGATTGGTGTAGGCATTAACTGGAATCCCATAAACCTAACGTTGGTGGTGGTTGTTGCAATATTGGCTTCGTCTTTGTTCTCAACGTTTTCACTCATAATAGCTTCTCTGGTGAAGACGCGTGAACGCTTCATGGGTGTAGGTCAAATATTGACTATGCCTTTGTTCTTTGCAAGCAACGCCATTTATCCATTATCAATGATGCCTCGTTGGCTGCAAATAGTTGCGGAAGTTAATCCCCTCACGTACGCAGTGGATGCCATGCGCGGACTCATGATCACGGGTGGAGTAAGCACTTATGGAGTTGGCTTTGACGTGCTTGTGCTCTTCGTAGTCATGGTAGCCTTGGTGCTAATCGGAGCTAAACTCTACCCCAGAGTAGTCATTTAAAGCAAACTGGATTTTTAACCACAAGCTGAACAGCAACATTGGCGAAAATAAAGATTAACCGAATAAGGGCAAAGGCAACAAATGAATGCTTATAATCCAAAATCGGTAGCTTAAGTGTAGATTCTGTTTTTCGCGGCAGCTTCTGGGTCTTGTTTTGTTAATCGACCCGGTTTTGCAATACGCTGACTGTTCCGGTTTTTCCAAGCCGCAGTTGCCTTTCACCTTTAAACGTGGAAACTGAAGCGTTCTTAATCTGAACGGTGTCGCCCACAGTAACAAAGTCTACCTGTTCATTCCAGAGGCAAAGCTTGATTTTTCCTGTCTCGTCCGCTATCCAAGCGTTGGTTACTTTGGCACTGTTTCCGTATCGTGTTTGGACTGTTGAGGGCGTTGGCGTCTCGAGAACTTTGGCTTCTATGTTAACTTTTTTCATTCCATACCGCAGGTCTTGAACCAGAGTGGACAGTTTAGGCCCCGTATTTTGTCTGTTCACTTGTCTGCGTATTTTGTCGGTATCCATCCAGTTTTCAAAGCAGATGTCTTTTCTTCGGAGAAGTTCTTCTGTAACTCGAAACTGCACTATTACTTTGGTGTCTTTGGTAATTAAAAAGATGGCCTTGTCTTTTAGGCTGCAACGATATTCAACCAGTAGATCTTGGCATGTGGTTTTTCCTTTTTCTCTGGCAACAACCATGGCTTGGTAAAGTTCTGCAAGGTAGATACCTTGTTTTACGGAAAGAAAAGCGAGGTACTCCATTATCGTTGTCTTTTTTCGATTCAAATTTTCCCCTCATGATTGTTTGCCAGAAATTATCTTGAAAAAGTATGTTCTGGGCGCAGGCTGTACTCTTTCTTGAATAATCCCACAATCATATACTAATGCACTGATGCCTATATAGGCTAGGCACCCAAGAAAAAGGTGTTTCTCCATACAGCTTCTATTTTTAGAGGCCTCTGATGTGGCTGGGTGTCGGTTAGAAATGGCTTGCTCGTGCTGCTATAATTTTCTTTTTTTTCCCTTTACAAACGTAACAGGCTTCAACAAAACGTGACTTATCCCACTGCATGTTTTTATTTGATGCGCCCTTAAGCTTAATACAAATTGGAAGGGAATCGTATGAAAACTATTGCGCTTGTAGCACATGACAACAAGAAAAAGGATATGGTTGAGTGGTGTGATTTCAATAAAGGAACATTATCTCAATATTACCTGTACGCAACAGGAACTACTGGTGAGCAGATAGTTGAGAAAACAGGATTGCCGATAAATCTGCTAAAGAGCGGACCTTATGGTGGAGATATGGAGCTTGGAGCTTTGATTGCAAATAAGAAACTTGATATTCTGATATTCTTTTGGGATCCTTTGGAGTCTCTGTCTCATGATGTCGATGTTAAAGCTCTTCTTAGAATGGCAGTACTGTACAATATTCCAACTGCCTGTAACAGAGCAACAGCAGATATGATAATCTCCAGTCCCCTATTCAACACGCATCAACAGCAATAAACTGTCTAAGCCAAAACCCCACCTTTCATTTCTCAGACATCACCATGGGGATTCCTTGAATGGTTTCGGGTTTGGTGGAAGTTTTCTTTACTTGTTATTTCTTGGGAGTCAGAATTGCAGTTGAGTAGTTTTTGTCTTGGAAATATTTGTTTGCTACTTCCGTCATATCTAGTTCTGTTAACGAATTTATCTTGTTAGTGTAGTCTATTAGGGAGTTTTCGTTTTCAAAGTGGATTTCATCATAGGCAAGTAATCTGGGTAATTCATGAGGATTGTCAACTGTTCTGAATATGGTTCCAAGCAGCAAGTTTTTACTTTTGTCCAATTCTTTTTTTGTCGGCGGGAAGTTTTTGATTTTTTGTAGTTCATCTCGAATCAGTGTTTGAGTTAGATTAAGTGACTTGGTTCTAACTGGACAGGTTACAGAGAAATGTCCGTAATCCAAACCCGACACATTTGCTGCTTCAAAGTCATACGTGAGGGCTCTTTTCTCGCGTAATTCCACAAATAGCCTCGAGCTTTCGCCCATTCCTAAGAGCGATTCGATTAGGTCCAATGATGGCGTATCAATATCTCTGGCTGGAGCTGTTCTAAGGCCAAAACTTAGGTACGCTTGAGTTAAGCCGGATCTTTTGATTATTACTTCTTTTTTAGGTTTACTTTCTTCAAGTTTGGTGTCTCTTTTTAAGATTGAGCCGTTGTTTTCTCTATTTTGAAAGTCTTGGAGAACGGTTTCGATATCTTTATTTGAAAAATTTCCAGTCAGTATTAGTATCATGTTTTGTGGAACATAATAATTTTGATGAGCTTTCTCTATGCTGCCGATTGTAAACTGATTTATTGTCTTTTTTAAACCTAGAACTGGGTTTCTTAGTGGGTGGTGCTTGAAAAGGCATTTGATCAGGGTTTCTCTAATTAGGTCTTGAGGATTATCATGAGCTTCAGCGATCTCATTTAGTATTACCTTACGTTCCAGCTCAAGTTTGTCTTTTTCAAACGTAGACTCAAAAAGAAGTCCTGAAAGAACCTTTGAAGCTTCAGCAATTTTTCCAGACAAAACATCCATCGAACTGAAAGTGAATTCGTCAGAGGTTTCAAAATCTGAGCATCCGCCGAATTTTTCTATTTCATGATGGAGCTTTATTCTTTCCTGAGAGCCGCTTACTAACATGTGCTCAAGAAAATGAGCATTGCCCGATTTTTCAGGGAGATCATCATTTGATCCGTATTTAATCGCAACAGACAATTGAGTCGTCATTCCAGACAAACGTGGATACAACAGTACTGTTAACCCGTTTGAAAGGATTTTTCTTTCCCAAGACAGACTGCGGTTCATACCAGCAAAATAGCTTAAGCGCCTAAAAAGTTTGATTACGCTCTAAATCAAAAAAAGGGGGCAAACTCCTATATGCTAGATATCAAGCTTTGAACTAGCAGCGATTGAATATGAACCCTGAAAATTATAAAACGAAAAGAAAAGGACAACCCAAACGAAATAGCGCTGCCAATCGATCCAAACGTCGTATGCTTGCAAAGGCTAAAGAACCAAATACTTCCCCAAAACTGCGTGAAATCTACTCCACTAGAATTGAATGGGCAACTAAGATAATTCCCAAATTAAAAGAGAAGTAGAAGCGCCGCAAGAAAATCGAAAGGTTGGCTTTCTAAATTATATTTCTGCTAAAAGAGATAAAGTTTTAGAAAATACAACGTAATTTTTTATTTTTGATTTAGTTTAGAAATTATAAATTAGAAACTTGCCACGCCCTTCTTTTTAGAAGGGTCATACCATTTCCAGAGTTCATCTGCAGCTTTTTCGGAACAGCCAGCGGTGGACAACAACTGCTTGAAATTTAATTCTGTTTTTTTGAGCTGAATTTGCCGCATATGATTTTTGAGGAAAGAATCGATAATAAACGTTCTGGACTTCTAATCCAACTTGTAGATGTGTACAACAAAAATACACAAAGTAAGTAGAATAGATGCGAAAAATTGAAAGATTTCAGGTTAGAACAAAAATGAACTTGGTGGGGCTGCCCGGATTTATATCGGGGTCTATAGAGCCCAGGTCTACAAGCCTAGACCAAGCTAGCCAAACTACGAAAAATGGAACAAATGTTTGTTGACTTAATACTAACTATTCTCTAGTCAGGGCAGTTTCTGAAGACCCGCTTCCAAGAAGTGACTATCAAAGGTAAATGCTTCGGCGAACGAGAGGTCTTTCATCAGAGCAAAACTTGTGCAGTCTGTGAAACTCCATGCCACATCGCTTTTATTTCTAAAGATGCTTAGTGCCTTTTCAAATATATTTTCGTTTACCCAGAATACTCGTATGCTTTTGCTTTTCCTAATTTTGTCAATGAAAGTTATGGCGGCAGGTAACCCTCTTCTTGACCGTAGCAGAGTAAGGGTTTCATCAAGCACGTAATCGGTTGTTATGGCGACGCCGTGCCTCCCTGAAGCAAGCTGGGCCAAGAATTTTCTTGCTTGTTCGTGGTTGACGTCATCTTGCACTTCCGTCGCGTACCATGCGCTGGTGTCAACGAAAATCATGATTCTTCACTGTACAAGTATTTGTCGTGTTCAATTGAGCCGCGGTCTTTTTTTCCCGTACGTTTGGAGCTGGGAGGCTCAACGAAGATAGGGTCCTGTGGGTCTGTGCAGCCCTCCACTGTGTTTCTGATTGCTTGTCGGAGCACTTCCTTGATAGTTTTGGAGTTCTTCTTGGCATATTCTTCTAGTAACTTGTGCTCGGCTTCCGTCAAAGTTGTTTGAACTACTTTCATTTCACATCATATATGTAACATGTACAATGAACACTAAAAAGTTTACTATCAACAATTCAAAAAAATTAGCATCTTACGCTTTATAACTAACTCAAGCAACCGAACAGCAAATTGGTGGGGCTGCCCGGATTTGAACCGGAGTCTATAGAGCCCAAGTCTACAAGCCTAGACCAAGCTAGCCGACAGCCCCAAAGTGTTGTAGGGAAAGATAATTTCTGTTGCATCATAAAAACCTTAGCTAAACCACCTAGCGTTTGACAATGCCCCTTCTCGAATTCAAGATGCAACAACCAAACCCCGAAAATCGCAACTTAAAAAAATCAGAAAAAACCAAACCGAAAATAAAAAAATTAAAAAAGAAAAATTAGAAGGGGGTTTATTCTTCGCCTTCAGGCCCGCCAGGCATTCCGCCGCCTGGACCACCTGGGCCGCCTTTTGGTGATTTGGCTGTTATGACGTCGTCTATGCGTAGTATCATGGCTGCTGATTCAGCTGCGGATTTGATGGCTTGTTCTTTGACTACGAGTGGTTCTATGACTCCTTCTTCGACGCTGTTTTGCAGTTTGCCCGTGAAAACGTTGATGCCTATGTTTTTGCCTTCGGCTGTGTCGTGTTTTGAGCGTAGTTCGACAAGGATATCTATTGGTTGGAGACCTGCGTTTTCTGCGAGTGTCCGTGGAATTACTTCCATTGCGTCTGCGAATGCTTCAACGGCTAATTGTTCTCTTCCACCGACTTTGGTTGCGTACTTGCGTAGTTCTTTAGCTACTTCGATCTCTACTGCTCCGCCGCCTGCAACGATTTTGTTGTTCTCGATTACGTCTGAAACCACTGATAGTGAGTCGGTTATGGCTCTTTCTGCTTCATCAACCATGCGTTCGAGTCCCGCGCGGATGAGTATGGCTACGCTGTGTGGGTCTTTGCATTTTTCGACGAATATCATTTTGTCGTCGCCAATTTTGCGTTCGTCCACTAAACCTGCCAATCCAAGGTCTGCTGGTTTGACGTCGTCAAGATCGCTGATTATTCTTGCGCCTGTTGCTCTTGCGAGTTTCTCCATGTCTGACTCTTTTACGCGTCTTGCTGCCATTATGCCTGCTTTGGCTAGGAAGTGTTGAACCATGTCGTCGATGCCTTTTTGGCAGAAAACTACGTCTGCGCCTGAGGCTTTGACTTTTGTAACCATTTTTTCCATCATGTCGTTTTCTTGGTCTAGGAATGCCTTCATTTGGGATGGGTCTTTGATGCGGATTTCAGCGCTCATTTCTGTTTTCTCTATTTCCAGTGCTACGTCTAAGAGGAGGATCTTTGCGTTTTCTTTTGTCTTTGGCATTCCTGGATTAACGACTTCTTTGTCAATTATTATTCCTCTGATAAGTTGGGTTTCAAGGAGGCTTTTGCCTGTTTTCTTGATGAGTTGGATGTTGTCTATGTCGGCTATAGTTTTGTCGCCGCGTTGCTCTGCAATCTGCTTGACTGCGTCAATGGATATTTCTGCAAGGTGCTCCCTTGCTGAGCCTACTGATTTGCTGCTCATTGAAGTTAATGCGACTTTGAGAAGTGTTTGGCGGTCGTTGACGTCAAGTGGAATAGCTATTTTATTCATGACTTCGATAGCTTTCTGCGATGCTTTTCGGTAGCCACTTACGAGAATTATTGGGTGAATGTTTTGGTCAAGCAGTTCTTCAGCCTTTTTAAGCAGTTCGCTTGCAAGGACGACTGCAGTGGTGGTTCCGTCGCCAACCATGTCATCTTGTGTTTTGGCGATTTCAACCATCATTTTTGCTGCTGGGTGTTCAACGTCTATTTCTTTTAGGATTGCTGCACCGTCGTTTGTTATTGTTATGTCGCCTAGGCTGTCGACGAGCATTTTGTCCATGCCTCTTGGGCCTAGTGTGGTTTTGAGCACTTCGCCGATTACTTGTGCGGCCATTATATTGTTTCTCTGGGCTTCTTTACCCCTGCTCCGGGTTGTTCCTTCTTTAAGAATCAACACCGGCTGTCCTGAACCTGTTGTTGTTAAATACGCCATATGTTATCCCTACTTTACTAGAACTTTATTTATTTTCGGAAATAAGCAAAAACCCAACGGCAATATAAACTTTTAGCTTAGAATTCGGGCGGTTATGCTTTCCTGTTGGGGGTTAAGTGGATTTCTGTCTCTTTTTGTGCTTGTTTTTTGCCACAAATAGTAGGGTAGGTCTATAGGTGGGTAGTTAGGGTCAGGGCTTGTTTTGGGCTGCTTTTTTGATTTAGGGCTTGTAGCGTTTGCAGGCTGCTACCGTTTATTGGCTCATCTGATGTTTTCAATACAAATTCAAATTACACATGCTTGGTTTACTTTCAGATCCATGCCGTTTGTATTTCTTTGATTTGTTTGAAATGTGGATCGTCTGTGATGCAGACTGCCTTAAGCATAAGCGCTGTGGCGGCGATCATGCTGTCCCCCATAGACAGGCGGTATTTGTGTCTTAGCTCCGCGGAAATTTGAGCAATCTGCTCGTCAACAAGAACCACCTCAAATTCTCCAAGAATATCAGCAATTTGAGTTTTTACCGTTTCTCTGCTTCTTCTTGAAAGTGCGTAGTTGTAGAATTCGTGGATTACAACGGCTGATATGTATCTGCCTTTTCGGATTTTTTGTGCTCTCATTTTGTTTAGCAGCGACTTGTTTTCAGAATAGTAATAGTCTGCGAAGAACCTAGTGTCAAAGACTGCTTTGTTCGTCATCTGGGTCTACTTCATGTCTCATTTTGTCAAGTTCTGCTTTCACTTCTTCGACTGTGGCCTGACCTGCGTAAGCTCCAGCCATATCCCAGAAGGTCCTTTTCCGTTTCAAAAGGATACCATCTCCTGTGTCGATTACCTCGAGCTTCGTGCCCTCTTCAATTTGGTATTTTCTGCGAAGCTTGACAGGAATCGTTGTCTGTCCTTTTTTTGTTACAACGACCACGGCTTCTTTGGCTTTGCTTCTTTTTGGAACAGTGATCTCCTCAAGCTGTATTTCCGATTCTTCTGTCACTGGGCTTTCTGTTGCCTTTGATTCCAACTTTTCCACCTTTTAACGCCGTATTACTTTTGATTTGTATTACCTTTAAGGATTTCGGAAAGAAGTTCTTTTCCAAACATGCGAAGGCTTTTTAGCCTATACAAACAACTCAATTCCAGTGATCGCTATGAGTTTGCTTGAAGCCAACGATTTCATTATGAAAAAGAAAATCCTCTCAGCACGCGAACACTACGACTTCTTGGACTTGCAGGGCAACAAATTAGGCGAAGCAGACGGCAATCTCGTTCAGCTTCCGCCCAAGTTTGATATCAAGGATAACTATGGCTTTGAGCTTATGTATTTGCAGGGAAGAGAGTTCACGCAGCATAATGAGTTTGCTTTTTACAACTCAGCCGATGAGGCGCTGGGAACAATAAAGAAGATAGTCAAGTTGCTTGAGGAAGAATTCTGGGTGGAAAAAAACGGCGAAGATTTCATGCGCATCTACGGAAACTTCACAGAGCATGAGTATCAAATGGAGGTAGCTGGGGTTGCAGTTGCTTCTGTCCACAAGAAATGGGGATCTGTAAGAGCTCAACTTGGAGTCTCAATAACTGGCGATGTTGATCACCAGATAGTTATTGGAGCGGTAATTGTGATAGAACACGTGGAAGTTACAGAGAAGCAATCTCCCTCGTATGAATTTTGATGCTTATTTTTTGCGTTTGTCGCATTGGAGGACTTTTGGGCAGATTAGGCATTCTTCTTGTGTCAGCATGGTTTCTCCTGGTGCGTGTAGGAGTCCGCTGAAGTGGGCGCATTTGGCTGGTGAGTCGAAGACTTTGGGGTATTCGGTTGGTTTGACGCTGATTATTTTTTCGTTTACGGTGGCTATTTCGAGTTTTGACATGCAGAAGGGGCAGGCGTAATGGGTTTGTCTGGGAATCACGGATGTGTCTGTAATAACGGTTGGTTTATCGAATTGTTTTTCACATCCCTTGTAGGGGCACTTGAGTTTTTCTTCGTTATGTCCGTGGAAGAGCTGCATGTCAATCGCCTCCTGGCTTTATTTAACATCGAGTGTAGCAATATTTAATAAACCTTTCCGCACAAGACCGTGTGCTGCATAACAGCACAACAAAACTACACCAAAAAGCCAAAACCTCAAGCCACTATCAACTCACCAATGTAACATGTAGCTTTTCTACAGGACGCAAATTTATCACATCGAGTGAGATATTGCTAATTTTCGTTTTTAGTATCAAAGCTTATATCGTTTATGCAAGGTCTTTATGGTAGCGTGGAACTTATGGTAGAAATCAAGGGTAGAAAGTTTACAGTAATTCTTAGGGAGGAGCCAGAAGGCGGATATTCCGCACAATGTATAGAGCTTCCAGGGGCAATTAGCCAGGGAGAAAACCGCAAAGAAGCCCTCGCCAACATAAAAGAAGCCATCGAAGGCTACCTTGAAACGTTCCCCGAAGAACTTGACCAGCTTAAGCGTAAAAGAGAGCTGGTGAAGATAACTGTCTGAAAAGCTACCCTCTGTTTCTTGGAGCAAAGTCATTAAAGCTCTTACTAAAGCTGGAAATAAAATAGTGGGACAAAAAGGCAGCCACATATTTTTAAGCGACGGAAACCACAAGCTTACCGTTCCACGTCACGATCCTATCAAAAAAGGAACACTTCTCGCAATCATTCAACAGGCAGGATTAACCAGAGAAGAATTTCTTAAATTAATAAAAAAGTAAGCGGAGCCTCGAGCAGGCTTTGATCCCGCGGCCTGTTGCTTACGAGGCAGCCGCTCTACCAAGCTGAGCCATCGAGACTGCGAATGGGTACTCTTGACAGATATCCTTATTAGTTGTAAACATTATTTATTAACTGTATACAGATGGTTCTCATGGAAACAGAAGTTCTATCCATAAGAGTCAAAAAAAGCCTAAAAAAAGAAGCTGAAAAACTTGGCGTTGATTTGAAAGCTGCGGTTGAGGGTCTTCTTGAAGAACTCGTAGCAGAAAAGAAAGCCAAAGCACAGAAACGCGCAGAAGATCTTCGCCGTTCAATGGGAGACGTCACAGTGGAGGAGTGGGTAAAAGACGTCAAAGAAACAAGGCACGAAATGTAAGTACCTCATAGACGCATCCGCATTATATCCCCTACTGCTCTCAGGCGAAGTTCTGATTGCCGAGAAATGTGCCATCAGCAAACTGACCGAATTTGAGATTGGTAACGTACTTTGGAAAGAAAATAAGAAAAAAGCACTAAAAGATCCAAAACGAGCAGCCGAAATCTTTTCAGAAGCCATAGCGGAACTGCACAAGCTTGATATAGACTCCATTGCAAACGTCCTGACCATAGCCATAGAAAGAGACCTCACATTTTATGATGCCTCATACGCTTACCTCGCTGAAAAAGAAGGCTTAAAACTGATAACCGAAGATACAGACCTGCTAAAAAAATGCAAATCAGCCATCAAAACAAAAGACATGGAAAAAACAACATAATTCTCAATATATAATTGTGGAGCCTCGAGCGGGCTTTGATCCCGCGGCCTGCTGCTTACGAGGCAGCCGCTCTACCAGGCTGAGCCATCGGGGCATCCATTTGCTAATCAGTGAAACCCAAGTTTTTAAATGTTAAGTTAAAAAATTTGCTTGCATTTCTACATGTAATTCCACCAATTCTGCATGCAAAGTGTGCACCCTCAATTCTATGCAGTTCTATGTTGAATTATATTTGGGGCATATTAGAAGCATCTAGTGGACCGGGAGGTAGGCTTGCGCGCACACAAATGAAAGCCTAGATGCCAAGCTAAACGCTTACGTAAGCGTCAGTTTTAAAAGGCTTAAGCAACCTAATGTTTTAACTTGAAGTTTTAGCGGAGAGATGACTGTATGGGTAACGATAAAACAGGCGGCTATCCGAACAAAACAACCACGGACATAGGTGAACGAAAAATAATCGAAATCATCGCCCACCACCTTGAAGTTATGCCTAATTCACCCGTGCCTTTCGGAGACGACGTTGCCGCTGTTAACTTGGATGAAAAACAAGTCGCAGTATTGAAAACAGACATGCTTGTAGGCAAAACCGACGTACCTCCAAACATGAGCCTCTGGCAAGCCGCGCGCAAAGCGATAGTTATGAACATAAGCGATTTTGCTTCTAAAGGCGTCCAGCCCACGGCAGCTCTTGTGTCGCTCGGGTTACCCAGAGGTTTTATGCGAAAAGACATCGAAGAAATTGCCCGTGGACTCAATGCGGGAGCACGAGAATACGGCGCATATGTTATTGGAGGCGACACAGGTGAAGCCTCAGACTTTATCATTTCAGTTTCGCTTTACGGCACAGCCGAAAAAAAAGCATTAATGCTGCGTAATGGAGCTAAGCCAGGCGATATCTTGGCTGTTACAGGTTTCTTCGGCAAATCCACTGCTGGCTTACGTTTGCTTTTGGATAACTATTCAGCTTCAGCGGACCTGCGTGACGTGTTGTCGGCTGCAGTTTGCATGCCTAAAGCTAGGCTAAAGGAAGGCTTAGCACTCAGCCGCTCAGGCGCAGTGTCGGCTTCCATTGATTCCAGTGACGGTTTAGCTTGGAGTCTGCATGAGATTGGGAAAATGAGTAGCGTCGGCTTCCTAGTCAACAGTGTTCCTGTTGCTGATGAAGTTAGACGATTTGCCGAGTTTAATCATCTTGACCCTCTGGAGCTGGCACTTTACGGCGGGGAAGAATACGAGCTTGTGGTAACAGTTAAGTCTAAAGGGTGGGTTGATGCCGAAGCCGCGGTTGAAGCGGTCGGCGGACGCATTTTGCCTATTGGAAAAGTCACAAAGGATACGCAGATGCTTTTGGACGTTGATGGAAAGAAACGTGTTATTGAAGCTCGCGGCTGGGAACATTTTAAGAGTAAGATTTAGCTTGGCAGTCCAGCAAGTAATTGATTATTGTTATGCATGAAGCCGCTAAGTAGGGTTGTTTGCCTAAACTGATTTTTTCGCCGTACCTGAGAGCGAACACTTCTGCTTTTTTAGGCAAACCAACATGGTCACCGAGCACAAAGACTGCGTTCTCAGCAAGTTCAGTTTCAGCTATGTTTTTTCCGCCTTCTTCCAAAACGTACACGCTGCGGCTTTGGGCCAGTTTTTTTAGTAATGCTTCAAAACTTGTTTTGTCAACGCTGATGCCGGGATGGGACTGGCCTGCGATGACTTTTCTCAGAATTTGCTGCCATGTATCCACATCCGTTCGCACGTCATAGAGGCTGCTACCGTCGATTTGTATGTGTAAGGGCGGATTTGGCGGACCATTCAACATGGCATGAAAAGTTACGTCTCTGCGTATGCCATGTGAAAGGAAAAGGCTGGTAACTATACATTCGTAGACGATGTCTAATCTTCCTGCGTCATGCAGGTTGCTGAATGCTGAGTTGGTTTTTCCCAGACGTGAGAACAAGATAAATTCTCTAGGCAAGACGGTCACAGTTTAGTGCTATGCGAACTTTCCTTAAAGCGCTTTCCAACTAAATCTGTTCATGCATTAAAAATTTTTACAGTAGACTGTTGATTAGGACTAAGAGATTGTTTGTCACGACTATGGCAAGGAATAATATTATGCTAAAATAGGCAATTCTTAGTATTTGAAGCGCAATTTTGAACGATGCCGAATTTTTGTCTGGGGTTCTCATGAGTGTTTTTTGTGCTAAAATAAAAATCAAGCCCACGGCAACGGATGCAGTTAATTTTACAGTCACAAAAGCTGGAAGGTTTGAGCTGACTAAGCCTGCTAATACGGGGTTGAGTTCCCGTGTGCCATAGTATAGGCTTCCTATAACCGTAGTTAAGCAATCCATAGATCCCATAAAGATTAGAAACAAACTTGGAAGCATTTGTGTCCTCTGCAAAATGGTTTTTTCTCCTTTCTTTGAGAAACCGTTTTTTAACTGCAACGTTATGGACGAACTTAATCGAGAATCTTCGTTTCTTAAAACGATTTTTTGTTAAGTTTCGCCAGAGTTCATTGCAGCTTTGTTAACATTAACAGCATGGTAATTTTTATATCTTCACTAGTTCGAGTGAGGGGCTAGTAGAGAACGGGTAGCCTGAAAACTATCCAAGCTAAGCTTATTTTTTACATTAAAATTCTTTTTATTATCCCTGAGTGCGTGGCGCTTTTTTCCATGAATACGCTTATATTGTTTTCGCCAATGTTCATGCAAAGCACTTTAACTTTTTCGCCTTCAACAAGCACACTTTCCATTTCGCCAAGATTGAATTGTTTTCCGATTTCCTGGCAAGAATCATGGATTTGAGACGATAGAATAGCATTTTCAGTGATTTTGTCGGGTTCGGAAAAGTCTAGTATGGCTGAGATGTTGCTTCTTAGAATGTAGCCTATGACACCTTTAAGTTTACGTATTTCAGCAAGGCTTGTGCTTAGGCTTGCGAAAGCGGAGTTTTCACCATCAACGGTTGTTATGTCAACTTGGTTGGTTAATGCGGTTTCAACTGCGTTTACGCTTGTTTTTTGCTGCAACAATTTTTTCTCCTTGGCTTGTGATTACTGGTTTAACTATTACGAGTTTGCCTTTGCTAGTTTGCAGGGCTTGAAGTACTTTTTCTGGAAATTGTATTATGCCTTTGGCGTTATGGTTTGTGTCTTTTATGGGTTTGAATCCGCACATGATTGCTTTGCCCTCTAAGGTTTCGATATGTACCTGCGTGATTTCCTTGTCACCGTAGATATCGTGCCATTTTGCGATTACTTCGCCATCTACCCGCACAATGTCACAGGGAACTAGTAGGCCCCCGATTTTTTCTATCATGAATTGGTTCACGGGTGGTTCCGGAAGCATCGGTTCAGATCTGAACGATGTCATGTCGGGGATTGATTCACTTTGCGTTGTTTGCTTATCTGGTAGAACTATTTCTTCAACCGGTTTAACTTCAGGCTTTTTGGCTTGGGGTGACTCGCTGCCTGATAGTTCAGAAATTTGATCTACAAGCTTCACGACAGTCGGAATAATGACGCTGGTTAACATTTTAACCATTTTTTCGTCTGCCGCACGTGAAGAAACATTTGCTAAGTAACGATTGTTCATCGATGTAATGCTTAATTGGCCATCTGCGCCCTGGATGCTTAAGGCTTCTATGCCGCCGATGGTTTCAGCTTGATCAGTCAGGTCATTGAAGGCGGCGATCAGTTTTTTGTTTTCGTCTCCAGTGGCGGTTTCGGTACTGGCTACGATTTCGCCGTTCTTTTTGAATATAAAAGTGTTGGTTATTTCTGGGGTTATGTTTTTGAATTCATTTATGATTGTTTGCAGTGCAGTTGAATAGTTTTCAGTCACTTTTTGGTCCTGCCAGCTCGGCGGTTTAGGATATCTTGAATAGGATGCGCTGTGGGATGCCTTCGTCTTCCAGCACTAGGTACTTGAGGCCTTCGGTGTCGCCAAGTTGGTCTAGCCATTTTAATGCGTCGCGCACTTTCTGTAAGACCAACAGCCGTTCTTGATGGCTTCGCACGACGGCTTCGATGGCTGTTAACTCGTGGAACGCATTAGCGTCTAAGATGATGTTTAGTGTACCCACTGTTATTTCGCCTGGGGTTTCTGCTGCGCTGGTTTTTTTTCCTGCCAGCTTCATTATAACTTCGCGGACTTTTTTTGATTTTTCCGCTAAAGTGCGGATTTCGTCTAAACGGCGCAGATATTCGCCCAGCAAGCTTTTGGTTTCGGATAAATCCTTGTCTAAATCGTCAGCTATTGCCTGTGCCGACGTGTATTCTTTTAGTTGTGTTACCATGATTTTGCACCTCCAAAAGAGGAAATAAGAGAAAGGGAAGATTGATGGTTCGTTTTCGCCTTACCCCCGAATTCAAAGTCTAAAGATTGTGGAAATTTAAGCGGATGGTGCGCCT
>Ga0326727_10005821_pt1 | contig 34701 bp, 29 predicted proteins | sample MB2enrmetagenome_FD_207643 | JGI IMG/M metagenome (GOLD analysis project Ga0326727, IMG submission 207643) | Lab enriched peat soil microbial communities from McLean, Ithaca, NY, United States - MB29MY | ecosystem: Environmental > Terrestrial > Soil > Wetlands > Peat | place: USA: New York...
CTCCAAAGTCTCCCGTCGGGGTCATCTGTCAGTGACGTCCGTAAGGCTTCATGGCTCCGGGAGTTCGATACCAACGTAATGCAACGCATCTTGGCCAAGATGAAGGTTGCGGCCGCACTTGCGCACGACCACTTCCTGATTTGAACCTAACACCGGAGGCGCGGCTTCAGGGCCAGCGCCGGCGACATGCGATAGAAAACAAAGGGGGAAAAGATTCGCTATTGGCGTGATCGAGAAAACCGGGGCGACAAATCACCCCGCGAAGACGGTGGGCAGTTGGCCCACCATGCGGGCGGCGTCCAGGCTTACGCGCGGTGGTTCGCCTCAGATCCGGTGGATCCTCCGCAGGCCCGGCCACCGGTCGAAATCGCCGTCGAAGCTCAGAATCGATCGAATGCGGCGGCGCTCCATGGCCGCAATGCGCACGGCCTCGCGGGCCGACAGCAAAGCATGGTTCTGAACGATCTCCCCGGCGCGTAAGACGTCGGCTTTTTCGATAGGGACCACTTCGTCCACGATGCCCAGGGTAACCGGGAGCGCCGGTCCGATGGCTTCGCGCCTTTCAATAGCCGTATACCGATGGAGAATCTCTCGCAGAACGCCGACGCCCCGGCTCGACGGACTGTTCGCGCCCCCGAACGTGTCGAGAAGGGTCTCGACACGGCACGCACGAGTGCGCAATGCCACTTAGTTTTCCAATTCCGGGTGCCCGGACGCACGGGTGGGGCGGACCCCCCGGTCCGCTGCCGGCCCCCTGGCCGGCTTGTGGAGGGTGGCAATCGCCTGATTCTTCAAGAGAAGAGCGGATCCGGGGGGACCCGCGCGGACCAGGGGGTCCGCCCCACCATTTCCGCCGGATTCGCGGGTCCGGGAAAACCAAGTGGCATTGCGCACGAGTGCGTGCGCCACATCTTCGGGCCACCTGTGAGACATGCAGGCTATCCCTCGATGAGCGCGGCGGCCTTCCACGTGCGGTCATTCCAGGTACTGGCCGAGGGTCTCCCGCAATTGCTCCGGTTTGACCGGTTTGCTCAGGTAGCCGTCCATGCCCGCTTGAAGGCACCGCTCGCGGTCGGCCGCCATGGCCCCGGCAGTCAGGGCGACGATGGGCGTGCGATGGGCCGAGTCCTCGCGCCGGCGGATCTCGAGGGTTGCTTCGTAGCCGTCCATCACCGGCATCTGGCAGTCCATGAAGATCAGGTCGTAGGGCAATTGCGCGGCCATGGCGACTGCTTCCCGCCCATTGGCGGCCACGTCCACGCGGCATCCCAGCTTGCCGAGCAGGGCCGCTCCCACCTTCTGGTTGACGATGTTGTCCTCCACCAGCAGGACACGCTTGTTCGCGAGGCGTGGAGGGTCTGATGGGAGCGGCGCCGGGGGCCCGGTCCGCGTGGGAGCAGTCGCGCCAGCCGCCCGGTGGTCCAAAACCCGCTGGAAGGCATCGAGCAGGGCGGCCTCGCGGACCGGTTTGAGCAGGCAGGCATCGCGTCCCGCGGCGTCCATGGGGCAGAGCGCGCCCCGCTCCTCGGCGGACGCGATCCGGACGATGGCCGGCTCCGCGCCGGGGCAAGCCTCGCGCAGGCGGCGGGCGGTTTCCGCGCCGTCCATCCCCGGCGGCGTAAGATCCAGGCAGACGATGCGGTACGGATCGCCGCCGGCATGGGCGGCGGCCGCCATCCGCAGCGCCTCGTCGCCCGACGCGGCTTCCTCCGCCCGCATGCCCGAGCGCGAGCACACCCCGGCCATCACCAGGCGGCCGATCGGCTGGGCGTCCATCACCAACACCCGCACCCCGTCCAGCTTCACGGCCGGAAGTCGCGCGGCCCCGGGAGACGGATTGGCGCGCAGAGCGATCTCGAAGGAAAAAGAGGAACCTTCCCCCATCTGGCTGGCCAGGGTGATGGTTCCGCCCATCAACTCGACAAGCTGCTCGGAGATGGCCAGTCCCAGCCCCGTGCCGCCATACTTGCGGGTGGTGGAAGAGTCCACTTGCTGGAACTTCCGGAAGAGCGAACCCTGGCGGTCGGCGGGAATCCCGATCCCCGAATCATGCACGGCGATCCGCACGCTCGCCACGCCGGCGGAGGTTGTCTTACTGTCGGCTTCCACCAGCACGTGGCCGCTTTCGGTGAACTTGATGGCGTTGGAAACCAGGTTCAGGGCCACCTGCCGGATGCGGCCGGGATCGCCCAGGAACTCGCGCGGCGCATCCGGCGCGTACCATAGCAGCAGTTCCAGTTTTTTCTCGCGAGCCTTCACCGCCAGAAGCTCCACCACGTCTTCCAGGGCGGCATGGAGGTCGAAGGGGACAATCTCGAGATCGAGTTTGCGCGCCTCGATCCTGGAAAAATCCAGGATGTCGTTGATGATGCCGAGCAGCGCCTCGCCCGAGCCGCGCACGGTCTCCGCGTAGCTCTTCTGTTCCGGGGTCAACGGCGTGTCGAGCAGCAACCCCGTCATCCCGATGACGCCATTCATGGGGGTGCGGATCTCATGGCTCATGTTGGCCAGGAAATCGCTCTTGGCGAGGTTGGCGGCCTCGGCGCGCACGGCCATCCGGTTGGCGCGGGCGGTAGCTTCCTCGAGCCGCCGGTTGCTTTCCAGGAGATTGTCCTCGACCCTCTTGCGTTCGGTGATGTCCTTCCCAAAAACCGAAATGCCGGTGGTCTCGCCATCCTGGAGGATTGGATTGAAAGAGATCTCCAGGGTTCGACCATGGGGCAGGGAATGCTCCATACGGAACGGACCTTTTGACAACGCGCGCTGAAACAGTGAGGGCCATATGACCGATCTCTCCCTCGGAAGCAGATCCTCCGGTCCCATCCCAAACTCTGCCCGCACGCCATAATTACCCGCGATGTAGGCCCGAAACGCGTTGTTGAACGTTACCAATCGGAGTTTAAGGTCCACCGACCAAATCAGGTCTTCGGTGCTTTCAATCAAAGCGGAAAGATTGGCCTGAGCGTTGTGCAACGCCTCCTCGGCCCGCTTACGCGCGGTGATGTCCTGGGCGATGCCAACCATGCGGACCGGTTGGTTCCCCGCGTCCCGCTCCAAGTGCCCGCGACCGAGGATGTGGCGGATGCCGCCGTCAGGGAGACCGGCGCGAAACTCCAGATCGGGCGGTTCTTCCCCCGCCAGACAGGCGGCGATCCATGCCCTCATGGCAGCCCGGTCGTCCGGGTGAATCAAACCCGGAAATGCTTCGAGGGAGGGAACAAAGGTATCCGGCGAGACCCCGAAAACACGATATGTTTCGGGCGTCCATGCGCACACGGTTGCGCCCATCGGCAATTCCCAGCTCCAACTGCCGATGTGGGCGATGCGCTGCGATTCGGACAGATTGTATTCTTTTGCCCGTAACGCCTCCTCGGCCCGTTTGCGCTCGGTGATGTCTCTGGCGGCGCCCTCGAAACCGACGATCACGCCGGTTTGGTCCCTCAAACCAACAGCGCAAGTGGCGTGCCAGCGCCAGGATCCGTCGATGTGCCGCACGCGATACTCGATGTCCTCCCGCCGTTGTCCCTTCTCGACGGCGGACTGCATGGCCGCCATGCACCCCGCCAGGTCGTCCGGATGGATGAATTGCTGGAATGACCGACCGACTACCTGGTTCACGGAGTGCCCAAGCAGGGTGGTCCAGGCAGGGGAAACGAAGGTGAATACCCCATCCAAGCTGGCCGTATAGATGATGTCGTGGCTATTCTCGATCAGGAGGCGGTATTTTTCCTCGCTCTGGCGCAGGGCATCCTCCTGCTGTTTGCGCATCAGCGCCACCCCGATGCTGGCGCTTATCCCCTCGAAGAAGTGGATTTCCTCCAGAGTAAAACGGTCTTTCCTCCGGTCGTTGAGCTGCAGAAGGCCGACGATATCGCGATTGGCGCGGATGGGAATCAGCGCCACGGAACGATACCCCTGGTGAATGCAGGTGTTGCGCGGATGAAGCCTGGGGTCCTGGTTGGCCGGAAGATCCAGCAACTGCGGTGAGTTGTTGGTCCAGCAACTTCCTCCCTTGGTGAAAAGGGGGCTGGCCGGATCGGTACGTCCGGAAAGCACCAGCCCGCAGGTGCACTCCAAGGCGATGGCGCCGTTCTCGTCCCTGCAAGGGCGGCTGTTGGGATCGTCGCGGGCAATCACCGTATTCTCGGTCAGCAGAAAATCGGGGGAAAACCCGTTCTGGACGAAGTAGGGGAAGTCATCGCCGCTGCGCAGGCGAATCCCCACTGCGTCACAGCCGGTTTCCCGCTTGATGGCGGCGAGAATGCGATCGACCACATTTCGCACGCCGACGGGTTCGTTGAGCGCGCCCAGAATCTCGGCGGAAAGATATTGGTAGCGCTCCGCCCGTTTGCGCTCGGTGATATCGCGGATGACCCCGACGGTATGCCATTCCCGTCCCTTTTTGACGGCGGCCAGCGCGATCTCCAAGGGGAATTCGCCGCCGTCCTTGCGCAGCGCGGTCAACTCCAGGGGCTGGCCGATGGCGGCCCCTTGTCCGGTCCGCTGAAACCGAGAAAAGTTGGCCTGAAAACGCAGCCGCAGAGCGGGTGGGGCAAGCACATCGTGGATCTTCTGGCCCAGCATCTCGGCGGCCGTATAGCCGAACATCTTCTCGGCCGCCGGGTTCCATAGAATCGCCCGGCCCTGGCCGTCTATCATGACGATGGCGTGCAGCGCGCAAGCGAACACCGCCGCCAGCGTCTCCTCCCTGTCGCGCAGCGCCTGTTCGGCCGCGACGCGCCCGGTGATATCCAGCAGGGCGGTGCGGATGGCGGCGTTCTCGCCGGCCGCATTGCGCACGAGGATGTCGTGGAATTCAAGCCACAACTCACGGCCGTCGCGCCGGAGGTAACGGCGCCGGGCGGGCGCCAGAGGTTGTTCCCCGGAGAATTTCCGGCGAATCGCCTCGCGGCTGGCTTCCCGGTCGCCCTCGGCTATGAACTCCCACACTGGCCGGCCCACCATCTCGCCCGCCTGGTAACCAAGCAGGGCGCATTCGGCGCGGTTGACGCGGCGCAGCACGCCGTCCCGGTCCAATTCGTGATAGGCCACCGGAGCGCAGTCGAAGAGCTCGCGGAACTTGGCTTCGCTGGCCGGCAATTCCGCCGGGCGTGCTAGCGCCTGCGCCGGGCAGGTCTGGCGGCGGTGGGGGAACCCGGCCAGGAGGGCCAGCAGGGTGGCTGGCAAGAGGCCGGCCAGGGCCGCCGTCCGGGCCGCGCCCGCCAAATTCAGGGCTGCAAACCCGGCGCCCACAACCAGCAGCGCCACCAAAGCCGCAGGGACGGTCCAGCGCTGAAACAGGGTGGCGCGCCGTGTCCTGGCGGCTGGTCCGAGGGGCGTCATGGCCGCCATCGGGTTGCACTCCCGCAGTTCTCGGCCGGGCGTGATAGCCGCCGGCGCGCGGGGCGCGTGGATTCCCGAGGAACGGGGGAGATGGACTGTCTGATGCACACTGGCGACGCCTCGCTAATTGTCTTATCGGCGCCATCCGGAAAAGGAATAGGGCGGGGCTTGACAGACCACGAAGGTCGATGGTCTGGCCCACCCGGCGCGGGCTCCCGGCGGGGCTGATCGCATTGATTTGCGGTGATGGGGCGTGTCAGTAGCCTGCGCTTGACGCCTGCTGCGCGAGAGTGCTGCAACCGAGCCCGGAACGAGGCGGCAGGCGTCAAGGGAATGAAACTCCGTCCTTCGTCAACTGATCAGTTGCCTGTCACCCGACTGCCCTCACACGGGCTTGCGCGTTCACGGCGTTGTTGCGTTTGAGAACTCTCTGGTGAATATTAGAATTCATGCGAAGCACCCACGGTGGGCCTACGGTTCTCAATAGCCGTTACGCTCTCGACGGCGCTGGCAGCGGGGCTGGCGGGCCAGCAGACAAACCAGCCTACCCTCCAGTTGCCCGAATTCGACGCCGCGAGCGTCAAACCCGTAGACATGAATGGCGAGATTCTAAAGGTGGAGCAGGAGTTCTGGGGCCTGCTCATGGCCCACTACGCCATCCGCGGCCTGATGCACGAAGCGGCATTGAGCACCGATATAGACCCCGACCAACTCTCCTTCCTGCATTCGGTGCGCGTGGTCCAACGGCGGATGGCCCGCTACGCCGCTATTCCCCCCTCGGCAGAGGAACATCCTGCATGAGGCGATTTTGCGGGAGATCCTGCAAGAGCGCGTCGTCTCCAGCAGAAACCGGGTCAATTTCCGCGGCGTGAAGCGCAAGATGAGCAACTACAATCTGCGGCCTCGGAAGCGGCAGCGCACGCGCCGCATCGATGTCTCCGCGCGGATAAGGATTGTTAAGTGAACAGTATTGGGGTTAAGAGTGTGGCAACCGCTCCCTTACGGTCGCGGCTCGTTAAGAGTGTGGCAACCGCTCCCTTACGGTCGCGGCTCGTTAAGAGTGTGGCAACCGCTCCCGTACGGTCGCGGCTCATTAAGAGCGTGGCAACCGCTCCCTTACGGTCGCGGCTCGTTAAGAGTGTGGCGAGCCGCGACCGTCAGGGAGCGGTTTGTGAACTGCTTGTTCAGCCGCGTTCCAGCATGCCCAGCAGCCTTTCCTGGACGGCTTCGGCGGTGGGGTTGTCGGGCGTGACCAGAAGGATGGTATCGTCCCCGGCGATGGTGCCCACCACCTCCGGCCAGTTCTCGTGATCGAGCGCCACGGCGACGGAATTGGCGTGGCCGGGCGAGGTCTTCAGTATCACCAGGTTCTGCGCGATCAGCACATCGAGCAGAAACTCGCCCGCCAGCAGGGTGAAGCCGGGGCCGGTTTCCTCCGGCGCCATCTCCTGATAGCCTTCCCGCGTCTTGACCAGGCGCAGATCGCGGATGTCGCGCGAGAGCGTCACCTGGGTGGCCGCGATGCCTTGCTTGCCCAGTTCCAGGGCAAGTTCTTCCTGCGTGCCGATCCGCTTCATGCGGATGAGCTTGAGTATCTGCCCCTGCCGGTAGGTTTTGGTCATATCGTCATCTCAGTAAGCCGGCGGCGCGCTTCGAGGAGCGCCGCGGCTACGGTTGCGGGTCCGGTTCCGCCGGGGACCTCGCGGGATTCCATGCCTCTGGCCGGGTCGAGCAAGCCGGCCATCTCTTCGGTGAACTCGGGCGCGAAGCGGCGCATTTCGGCGGGCGTCCAATCGGCCGGCTTGCGCCCGGAGCGAACGCTTTCGAGAACGAAGCGGCCCACAATCCGGTGGGCCTGGTGGAACGGCGTGCCAGCGCGCGCGAGAGCCTCGGCCAGGTCGGTGGCCACCACCCAGCTTTCCGCGGCGGCGGCCGCCGGCGCGGCGGGCAGCAGCTTGACGGAAGCGATTACGGTGCGCGCCATCTCGAGCGACCCGGCAAGCTGATCGGCGGCTTCGAACAGGGGAACCTTGTCCTCCTGCATGTCGCGATTGTACGTCATGGGCAGGCCCTTCATGGTGACCATGAGCCCGGTGAGGCAGCCCACCACCCGCCCGCACTTGCCGCGGATCAGCTCGAGCGAATCCGGGTTCTTCTTCTGCGGCATGAGGCTCGATCCGCTGGTTACGCCGTCACCCAGATCGAGCCATCCGAACTCCTCGCTGGAATAGAGAATCCAGTCCTCGGCCAGGCGGCTCAAATGGAGCATGGCGGCGCTGGCTGCATAGAGAAAATCCAGGGCGAAATCGCGGTCGCCGGAAACGTCCATGCTGTTGCGGGTGATGTGGTCGAAGCCCAGGTCTCGCGCCATGGCGTCGCGGTCGAAGGGAAAGCCGCTGCCGGCCAGCGCGCCTGAGCCCAGGGGCAGGGAATTGGCGCGGCGGCGAGCGTCGCCGAAGCGCTCCCAATCGCGCGCGAACATCTCGAAATAGGCCAGCAGGTAATGCGGCCACAGCACCGCCTGGGCGCGGCGGGTGTGAGTGTAGCCGGGAATAACCGCGTCAGGATACGCCTCGGCCAAATCTAGCAGAGCGCCCATCACGGCCCCCAGCAAGGCGCGCACGCGGTCGCATTCCTCGCGCAGCCACAGGCGGGTATCGAGCGAGACCTGCTCGTTGCGGCTGCGGCCTGTGTGGATCTTATCGGCCACCGCTCCGGCGCGCTCCTTGAGCTTGCGGATGATCAGGGTATGGACGTCTTCGTCCGTGGCGCCTTCGAAAAAGGCCGGAGACGCGGCCTCGGCGCGCATCTCTTCGAAGGCGGCCACGATGCGCTGGCGCTCCTCGGCGGTCAGTATGCCGACGCGCTCGAGTGCCCGGGCGAAGGCCTGCGAGCCGCGGATATCGGCGTCCGCCAGCCGCCGGTCGAAATCGAGCGAGCCGGAGAAGCGCTCGAAAACCTCCGACGGTCCCGTCTCAAAGCGCCCTCCCCAGAGTTTCATTGGGATGGCGCGGCCGCTTTGGAGGCGCGCACCTTGATGGGCAGGCCGATCAGGTTGATGAAGCCGAGCGCGTCCTTTTGGTCGTAGCTCGCGCCCATGGTGAAGCTGGCGATATCGAGCGAATAAAGCGAGTACGGCGACTTACGGCTGAGCGGCTGGATGTTGCCCTTGTAAAGCTGCAATTTCACTTCGCCGGTGATGGTCTCGCTCACCTTTTCGAAGAACGCGTCGAGCGCTTCGCGCAGAGGCGTGAACCACAGGCCGTTGTACACCATCTCGGCGTATTCCAGGGCGCGCTGCTGCTTGTAATGCAGCGTGTTCTTGTCGAGCGTAAGGGCTTCGAGCTCGCGCACGGCGAACATAATGAGGGTCCCGCCGGGCGTTTCATAGCAGCCGCGCGATTTCATGCCCACGAAGCGGTTCTCCACCAGGTCGATGCGGCCCACGCCGTGGCTTGCGCCGATGGCGTTGAGGGTTTCGAGCAGCTCGAAGGCTTTCATCCGCTTGCCATCCACGGCCACGGGGACGCCTTTTTCGAATTCGATGGTCACTTCGCCGGGCTTATCGGGCGCTTCGGCGGGGCTGCTGGTCAGCATCCAGATTTCGTCCGGCGCGGCGTTGGCCGGGTCTTCCAGGGCGCCGCCTTCGTGCGAGATGTGCCAGATGTTGCGGTCGCGGCTATAGATTTTGGTGGTGGTGGCGGAGATGGGCACATCGTGCTTGCGTGCGTACTCGATGGCGTCTTCGCGGGACACGATGCTCCATTCGCGCCACGGCGCAATCACTTGCAAATGGGGAGCGAGCGCCTTGTAAGTGAGCTCGAAGCGCACCTGGTCGTTGCCCTTGCCGGTGCAGCCATGGGCCAGCGCGTCGCAGCCGGCCGCGAGCGCCACTTCCACCTGCTTCTTGGCGAGCAGCGGGCGCGCGATGGAGGTGCCCAGCAGGTACTTGTGTTCGTAGACGCCGCCGGAGCGCACCAGCTTCCAGAGGTACTGCGAAACGAACTCCTCGCGCAGGTCCTCGACGTGGACTTCCGAGGCGCCGGTTTTGAGCGCCTTGGCTTCCAGGCCGGAGAGCTCATCGCCGCCTTGGCCGATGTCGCCGCACACGGCGACGACCTCGCAGCCGTAGTTCTCCTTCAGCCACGGAATGATGACGGAGGTATCGAGCCCGCCCGAGTAGGCGAGGGCCACTTTCTTTGGTTTGTTCATAAGTTCCTATTGTATGGTCCAACCGCTCCCTTACGGTCGCGGCTCGATAAGAGTCTGGCGAGCTCGATAAGAGCCTGGCGAGCCGCGACCGTAAGGGAGCGGTTGAACTGGTTATCCCATATCTACAAAAGCATCAACAGCAGCGCTTTCTGCGCGTGCAGACGGTTCTCGGCCTGGTCGAAGACCGCCGAGCGGCCGCTTTCCATGATCGAATCGCTGACCTCCTCGCCGCGCTTGGCGGGCAGGCAGTGCATAAATATGGCGTCGGGGCGCGCCAGAGCGAACAAGGCGTCGTTCACCTGGAAGTTGTGAAAGGCCCTCCGCCGGATGGCCCCTTCCTGTTCCTGGCCCATGCTGGCCCACACATCGGTGTAGACGGCGTGGGCGCCGGCAAGAGCATCCTCGGTGCTGTGCGTGATGGTGATCGCCACACCGGCCACCGCGGCCAGCCCTTGAGCCTGGGCCACAATATCGGGGTTGGGCAGGTATCCCGGCGGGCAGGCGAGCGCGAAATCCATGCGCAGCCGCGGCGCGCACAGCATCAGCGAATGGGCCACGTTATTGCCGTCCCCCACGAACGCCAGCTTCAGCCCGCCGAGGCCGCCGAAACGTTCGCGAATGGTTTGCATGTCGGCGAGCGCCTGGCAGGGGTGGAACAAATCGCTCAGCGCGTTGATAACCGGCACGCCGGACCAGTGCGCCAGGTCTTCGATGGTGGCCTGGGAAAAGACGCGCGCCACGATGCCGTTCACCCAGCGGTCCAGGTTGCGCGCCACGTCCTTAAGCGGCTCGCGCACGCCCACCGGCCCTTCGGTAAAGAGCGAATCGCCGCCCAGTTGCTTGATGGCCAGCTCGAAGGTAAGGCGCGTGCGCAAAGAGGGTTTTTCGAACAACAGGGCGATGGACTTTCCGTCGAGCGAATGGGCGTAATCGCGCGGCGAACGTTTCACCAAAGCAGCCAGGTCGAGCAGGGAGCGCAGCTCGTCGCTGGTGAGGTCGAGGTCGCGGAGCAGGTCGGAAGCGGCGACGCGGGGGGGCGGGCCGGCGTCGTCGACGCCTGGGGGGGGCGAGCTCGCTAATGAATGTTTATTCACTAGTATGCATGTTTACACATAAGCCGCGTTGTGTCAAGTGGGCCGCAACCGGGAGTGCTGTCCCAGGGTGCGTTGCCGGCCCACGCTGAATAAATATGCAGCCCGTGCCTTGCACCGAGACGTCCACAAAAGCGGTGCGATGTCAAGAAAAATCTGCGTGTCGCTAATTTGGTTCTTTGCCATCTGGATAATCCTCGTCTCCATCGTTGTAGGCTTGGCAGCTGAGCAATACCTTTGGGGTGCCCTTCTGCCAAAACCCGCAGGCGTGCCTCCAATGGGTTCTGCCAAAAGTGTCATCATAGGTGACCAGAGCGAAGCCGTAAATGTCACAGCTACTATTGGACCTCAGCAGAGCCATAAGCTCTTCCGTAATCGGTTGCGAGGACTTCACCTCGGTGCTTTCAACACCAAGATTCGGCAAGAGCATCGAAATGCTTGCGGGAGTGGAAACGGTGTAGTCCGGATGGGGGTGACTTGGAAGGGGCTCACACAGTACATTGAGACGGAACGTAGTCTTGACATGGATAGCTGGAGTCCTGCCACTGTTTTGCGCAGTAAATTTCGCGGCGAGAACCTTGCCAACCTCAACATTGTCAGTCAGTGTAATCGCAGTAACGCCAACCCATGGCCGTTCGGAAACCTCCAGGGTACGCTGTGCGATATCGGCGGAACGTTTCGCCTGTGCAGCCAGCCTATTGGTTGCCTTGGCTTGGTCGGAAGCCTGCCGGATGAGGTCATCGGTTTTGGCGACAGATTCGGCCAACTTGCCCACCTGCGCCTTGGCTTCGTCGGCCTGCTTGCCAGCGGCGGTGGCAAGTTCGTGCGTATCAATTCCGCCCCCGCGCATTTCCCGAAGTTGACTTCTCAGGACGAGGTATGTCCCACCTGTGACAAGAGCCAATACAAAAGTGAAAAAAGCCATCCATTTTGTAGCGGTTGCGGTGATCCGCGCCGCCTTGTCGGCGGTTGCTTCCTCTTTTTTTCTGGCTATGTGCTCCTGTCTTTTGCGTTTTATATATCCGATGCCCCATACGGAGCGCACTCGTGGGGTTCTGGGTCGCTCTATTTCAGCATCGGCCTTGCTGCCTTCGCCTGCGTCTGCCAAGGTGTTAACCTCATCTTCGAGCTATTGTAACCTCGGAATTCAGGACGCGGGATGGAGTTGCGTTGGCTTGGCTGAATATTCACGGTCCATGTGGGATAAGGCTCCTGCCTTGTCGATCCGAGCGAAGCTCGGAGATGCGTTTCCAGAGCCCAGCCTGCTCGCCTTTGACAAGCCTGGAGGCTTATCCCACTTGACAAGCCTGAAGGCCTATCCCACTACGGCAGCACGGGCTTATACGCCGGCTTAGGTTCTCGCGTGCGCTCTCGCAGGCTTCGCAGTTTCTCGGAGGCCACGTAGACCCTGCCGCGCTTTTCTCCATCCGGCGCGAGCAACCCATTCTCCACCAACAGCTTGAGGTCCCGGCTGGCCAGCGATTCGCTGATCTCGGCAACGCTGCGGTAGGTCGCGTTCCTCACCCGGTAGCCGAAGGTGGCGTCCGAGAGCGCGAAGATCACCCGGTCCGGAAGGCGCAAAGCGCTTACCATGGTCTCCAGCTCCGACCAAACCCGCTCCGTTTCGTGCGTCCGCTTCAGCAGCGTGGTGGCCTGATTGAAGTGCGCCGCCAGGGAGAAGCGAACCCACGGTTCCGCGTCGTTGGTTGGCCCCCATTTCCCCCCGCCCACGCCGGCCAGGACAGCATAGTATTCATTGGTGTTCCTGCCAAGGTACTCCTCAATGCTGCAGAACGCCGGATCGAGAATGCCCTCTCTGGCCAGAACCAGGGTTTGCAGACATCTGGCCATTCGGCCGTTACCGTCGGAAAATGGGTGGATCATCGCCAGGTTCAGGTGTCCCATCGCGGCGCGCACAATGGCCGGCGTTCCGTCCTGCGAATTCAGGGACTCAACCAGCTCCCCCATCAGCGACGGCACGTCATCGGAACTCGGCCCCTCATAGACAATCTCCTGCCTGGCGTCGTCCCTGACGTAGATGGGGCCCGGGCGCCAGGCGCCGGGATGTCTGGCCAGATCGTAGCTCAGCATCATGTAGTGCAGGCTGCGAATGAAGCCCTCGTTGTGGCTGAAATACGGGTCATTGGCCAGTTGCAGCACATACGTCAGCGCGTTCCGGTAACCGAAGATGGCTTTCCATGTCTCTTGCTCCGCGCTGATGGGCTCCTCTCCGGCCACTGCGGCGACGGCGTCGTCCCTGGTTACGTTGTACCCCTCAATGCTGTTCGAGCCGCGGATGGCCCGCGCGAACGTGTTTCGCCGGAGCAGTCCCAGCCATCGCCTCGGCGTCGCCAGGGCGTACTTGAGCCGTGCTTTGATTGACTCGATCTCCTCAGCCGTGCGGAGAGATTCAGGGGCGAGTTGGGGAGCGCGGAATATCATTTTGCTTTCCAACCTACAATCAGATAATATCTGATTTAGAGTTAGAAAGCAAATGCTTATCCGACATTGACCGATGTGGGATAAGGCTCCTGCCTTGTCGATCCGAGCGAAGCTCGGACATGCGCCCCCGCATCTCCGGATCTCAGCCCGGATTGGCGCGGGAGACCAGGCTGCCGCCTGGTCTCCTTGACAAGCCTGGAGGCTTATCCCACCGATGTGCTATAAACGGGCTTCGGAGGTCGCTTATGCCATCCTCAACCACTCGCCGCCAGTTCGTTGCCCGGAGCGCCGGAGTTTCGCTTGCCGCCCTTTTGCCACAGGGGGTGTTCTCGGATTCCTCGGTCGCCCAGAGCGTGGTGGTCCGGCCGGTTTCGGAAATCGGGACCGTCCGCCCGGAGATGCACAGCCATTTCGCGGAGCACCTGGGGTCGTGCGTCTACGGCGGGCTGTGGGTCGGAAAAGGCTCGCGCATCCCCAACGTGAACGGGTATCGCAAGGCGGCTGTGGACTACCTGAAGGAACTGGGGATTCCAGTTTTGCGATGGCCGGGCGGCTGCTATGCCGACAACTACCACTGGCGCGATGGCATAGGGCCGGTGGAAAAGCGGCCCAAGCGCGTCAACGCCAACTGGAATAATGCCATGGAGGATGGCAGTTTCGGTCTGCACGAGTTCATCGGACTTTGCCGGCTGATCGGCGCCGAGCCTTACCTTTCGGTGAACGTGGGCAGCGGCACGGCGCAGGAAGCCCTCGATTGGATCGAGTACTGCAACTTCCCCAAGGGCACCACGCTCTCCGACGAACGCATCGCCAACGGGGCGCCGGAGCCTTTCCAGGTTCAATATTGGGGGGTCGGAAACGAGGCCTGGGGCTGCGGCGGCAACATGACGCCGGACCACTACGCCGACGTGTACCGGCAGTTCGCCACCTACATGAAGTCCTTCGGCGGAACGCGTTCATTCCTGGTGGCTTGCGGGCCGAGCGGGAATAACACCCAGTGGACTAAGGGGTTCTTCGACCGCATGCAGGGTACGCGCGTCTCGCTGGGGGCTTTCGCCATGCATTACTACGAGAACGGCAGCCTGGCACCCACGGCGTACAACGCGGATGCCATGAATCGGCAGTTGACCACTTTCCAACTGGTGGAGCAAGCCATAGTGGCGCAGCGGGCGCAGATCGACGCCTACAACCGGCAGCCGCGGGTGGGTCTGATTTTGGACGAATGGGGCGTGTGGGACCGGCTGAACGGCCCCGAGCAACAGCGCTACGGGCAGTTGTGGCAGCAGAGCACCATGCGCAGCGCGGTGGCGGCCGGCCTGGGGCTCAACATCTTCAACCGCCACGCCGAGAAACTGTTCATGTGCAACATTGCCCAAATTGCGAATGTGCTTCAATCGGTGTTACTTACCGACGGGCCGCAGGGCGAGCATTGCATCCGCACCACCACGTATCACGCCTTTGCGCTGTTCAAAGCGCACCGCTCGAAGATGGCGGTGAAGGTGGAGAACGCTGCCACGGGACCGCTGGATCTTTCCGTTTCAGCGTCGAAGAGCGGGGTGGAGCTGATTGTCAGCTTGGTGAATCCGAAGGCGGATACGGATGTGCGGGTGGAGTGCTCGCTCGACGGCAAAACGGCGAAGAGCGCCAGCGCGCGGATTCTGCACCACAAGGACCTCAACGCGGCCAATACCTTCGAAAGCCCGGACACGATTGTTCCCGTGGCGCACCCGGTGCAAGCCGCGGGCTCAAGCATACGGCTCGATCTGCCGGCGCTTTCTGTGGCTACGGTTGCGGTGCAGTTGGGGTGAAGGCGGCGGGCACGCTTGTGGGGCAGGCGCTTTCGCCTGCCAGCTTCGTTGAACCCCTGAAACGACGATGCATTTGGTCTCATCTATCCGCTTGGAGGAGATTGTGGGCAAGCTAAAGCATGCCCCACGAATCGTGGGTTATGCTTTAGCTTACCCGGAATGGACGGCCGGGTTGGGCGGGCGGATTAAGTGGTGAGATTTGCCTTGTCAATCGTGGCCGGCGTGTCCTTGGTTTGGGCCGCTGGTCCGGAGCTGGACCAGGCGCGTAAGTATTATGATTCCACGGACTTTGCGAAGTCTCTTCAAGTGTTACAGGCGATTCCGGCCAAAGACGGCGCGGTCTATGAGCTGATCGGCCGGAACTACTACATGCAGCGGGATTATAAGAAGGCCGGCGAAGCTCTGGAGAAAGCGGTGGCGGCGGATCCCTCGAACTCGGAGCACGAACTCTGGCTGGCGCGGGCTTATGGGCGGCGGGCTGAGACGGCCGGTCCTTTTACCGCTCCTGGGCAGGCGTCGAAAGCTCGGCAACATTTTGAGAAATCGGTTCAATTAAGCCCACGTAACGTCGAGGCTTTAAGCGACTTATTCGAATACTACCTGGATGCGCCGGGCTTTCTGGGAGGGGGTTTGGACAAAGCGGTGGCCACCGCCGCCCGAATCGCCGCCTTGGATACAGCGGAGGCGTGCCTGTCCCAGGCCAAGCTGGCCGAAAAGAAGAAGGACTACCGCAGCGCGGAAGTGCACCTCCGGCAGGCCGTTGAGGCGGCGCCGCATGAGGCTGGCCGGCTGATCGACCTGGCGCGGTTCCTCGCCAGCCAGGGTCGTTTCGAGGAAGCCGAGCAGAGTTTCGCGCGTGCGGAGACCGTGGCTCCAGGCAGTGCCCAGGTTTTGTTTGCCCGTGCCGATACGTACATCAAGTATCATAAAAATACGGAGCTTGCGAAAGAATTGCTGAGGCGATACTTGAGTTTGAAGTTGACCGTTGACGACCCGCCGCGGTCGGACGCGGAGAAACTTCTCAGGCGGGTGCAGGGCAGCTAAGCCCGGCCAATGTTCCTTGGCGAAGCACTCAGGTTCAGTTTCCAGGCGCTGCGCGCCAATCCGGTCCGTTCCCTGCTGACGGGTCTGGGCATGGTCATCGGCACCGCGTCGGTGATCCTGGTGGTGACGATTTCCCTCACCAGCCGCGACTATATCCTGGAGCAGGTGCAGGGCATCGGCTCCAACATCATTTTCGGTTACTACGCTTCAGCCGGAGCGGGCGCCTCGGTGGACGCGGACTATATCAAGATGGCGGACGTGGATGCCATCCGCCGGGAACTGGGGCCCGAGATCGTGGCCGCCACGGGGGTGATGGCCAACGCCGACCGGGTTCTGGTGGAGGGCAGGGTTCAGGATGTGAAGGTCATCGGCACGGACGAACAGTACCGGTCGGTGCGCAACATCGTGGTCAGCGCGGGGCGGTTCCTGGACCAGGACGATTCCGAGGCGCGCCAGAAAGTGGCGCTGCTCACGGACACGCTGGCGCGGCGCATGTACGGTTCGAACGAGGCTGCCCTGAACCAGGTGATCAAGCTGTTCGGCCTGCGGTTCGCGGTGATTGGCACGTTTCACGAGAAGGTGGAGACCTTCGGTCAATCGGAGCTGGAGCGGGAGACCATCGTGGCGCCTATGACGGTGTTGCGCTATTTCACGCCGATCGAGCGCATCGACCCGCTGTATGTGCAGGTCCGCTCGCCACAGGATGTCGACCGGCTGGCGGCGAGGGTGCGGGAAATCGTGGCCGGCCGGCACCGGCCCGGAGCGCACTACCACATCGAGACCCTGACGGCCATTCTGAACGCGGCCAAGAACATCTCCCTGATTCTCTCGCTGGCGCTGATTTTGGTTTCGGCGATCACGCTGGTGATTTCCGGCATCGGGATCATGAACATCATGCTGGTGACGGTTACCGAGCGCACCCGGGAAATCGGCGTCCGCCTGGCCGTGGGGGCCACACCCCGGGAGATCCTGCTGCAATTCCTGACCGAGGCGGTGATGGTGAGCCTGAGCGGCGGAACCATCGGCATCCTGGCCGGCGTAGGCATCCCGTTGAGCGTACGGCTCTTTGCGGATGTGCGCATCCCCATCTCAGTTACGGCCATTGCGACAGCGTTCGGCGTCTCCTGCGCGGTGGGGCTGGTTTTTGGGATGCTGCCGGCCAGCCGGGCGGCGCATCTGAACCCCACCGAAGCGCTGCGCTACGAATGACGCGCCGGTTGGCCGGCGCCACGCCCGATTGAGGCATCGAGCAACATCCGGCGAAAGGCGCGAAACACTTTCCGCATTTGGGGCGGTTTGTAGGGAAAGATGTCCACGGGATCCATGGCGTGGATGGTCATTCCGCTATCCACCTCGAAAATCAATAACTTGCCATCGGGGGTCTGGCCGCAATCGATGCCCACATACTCCAGTTCCACGCGCCTGGCGATGGAGAGCAGGGCGTGGCGATGGCGGCGTGCGAAATCGTCGTCGAAGGCGGCGAAGAAGCGCTCCTCCTCGGCGCGCTTGGCGGCGCTTTCCCGCATGCCCGCGCTGATGTAGTGGACCACCCAATGGTCGGAGATTGCCATGTGGCAGGCGTAGGGGCGCTGGTCGATGAAAACGATGCGGTACTTCCGGAATTGACCATCCGGCCCACGATAGTCGACATAGCGCGCCACATAGAACACGTTCTCCGGCCTGGTTGTCAAATAGCCGGCAATGCCGTCCGGGGCGTCTATCTTCATCAGCCCGTGACCTTTTTGCGCATCCACCGGCCGCACGATAAGGGGAAACGAGACATCCGCGAGGAATGCTCTGACCGGCTTCCCGGAGCGGCCTATGCAGGCGAGCGCTTGCCGGTCGATTCGCGCGGTGAGGGGCATCAGCATACCGGAGCCCGACGGCAGCAGTGCGCACGCGCCGTCGCGCGAGAGGCGGGCGATGCGATGCGGCGCGCAGAGCACGGGCCGGGGCCAGGATTGCACAAGCCTCTCGATATGCTTCAGGAGCGGGCGATGGCGATCGCTCTCGCACACCGCGACCATGGCCACATCGTGCTCCGGCAGGGTTGCCGGGAAGGGCATACCCGGCACCACATACAGCATGGTGAGAGAGATGTCGGACCCTTCGACCAGGAACTCCAGCGCGTTGTTCTCCGCCAAATCGCCCGGACTGACAATCGCCAGCAGGCGGACGGCGACAGAATCCGCGGCGCACCGGAGACGGTACAGTTGCTGGATGTGGAGAGCCAAGGCCTGCATGGACAGCCCGGATTGGCGCTGCCCCATGAGCTGCAGAACAGTGGATAAGTCCATTAATGCGTTGGCGTCGTTCCGATTCCGTGCGAGACGATCGAGCAAGCGCGCCTGCAACGGTCGCAGATCGCCGCCGGCAAAGACCATCCTTGCCAGCGGGGCGAGGCCCGTGATGCGCCCGTCATCGTCGTTGTCAAAACTTGGCACCGACGCGTGCGGGTTCGTGGCCGGCAGGCTTTCGAACGTTTCTGGTGGCGCGGACATAGCCGACATTCCTTCTATCGGCGGAGCGCTCTGAAAACTTCAGTGAAGTACCGCGGCCCAGGGAGGCGACCGGAACCGCCCGATCCAGGCGATGGCGGCTCCCGCGCCCCTTGCCGGGTTTATCCCGTCATGGCGGGAGTTGGATCGGCTTGCGGCTGCTTCAGATCCTGGGCCATAAGCAACAGATACTCCGGCGGAATCTGTGAGATGACCTCGTGGGTTTCTCGATTGATCACCTGGATCACCATGCGATGCGTCTCCGGGTCCCGCTGGAATGTGAGGGTGTTGTCGTGGGAGAACATCTCCGTTCCATTCAATGCCTGGACGGCTTGAACGATGGATCGGTTTTCCGCCGCCGTATCCGCCGGAATCTCCGGCGCCGCGGCAACAGGCGCGGTCGCGGCGCCACTTACTGCGGTGATATCCATAAAACCTCCGCGGGGAGACCAACGGCGCGCCGTCGGCGCTAGGGACCTTTGGGGCCCGCAATATTCTTATCGGCCGGCGGTTGGAAATCGGTAGGGCGGAGTTCAGGCCGGCTGGTTAAAGGGTGAAAGAAAGGTTGGCAGGCGAAAGCGCCTGTCCCACAAGGGTGGAAGTCCTTCGACGGCGAGGTGGGACAGGAGCCTTCGCCTGTCAACCCGACATCCGCCGACGGCCTTACGCCTCCCTTCGGGGACGCTCTCTGCGCACGGCGTCCATATCCTGGCGCGGCTCGCTGTCGCACTCGATGGCGATGACCGTCACCGGGTCGTCGGGCGGCTTCTCGGGCAAGCCCAGGAAGCGCACGCGGTACGGCTCCTGGTCGAACTTCACCTCTTTTCCGGTGGCCAGCAAGCGGGCCGACTTCACCTTGCTCACCAGCCCTCCCAGCGCGACGGTCCGGCCCGGCCAGTAATACACGTGCATATAGAGAGTATTGCCCCGGCGCGAGAAGCCGGCGAACTGCGACCGGCTGACGGAGCACCTCTCGGACTGGAAGATGGACTCCTTATTCCTTTCCAGCCACTTGCCAGTAGCCGTCAAAGTTATGACCGACTCCTCCGGGACGGAGCCATCCGCGCGGGGCCCGATGTTGAGAAGGTAATTGCCGGCGCCGCGGGCGCATTCGGCCAGGTTGCGGACTATGGTACGAGGAGTCTTCCAGTCGGTATCGGCCGCGTGGTAGCCCCAGCTCCCGTTGATGGTCATGCAGGATTCCCAGGCGCGGGCGTCGGCGCGGATGGTCTGTTCGGGGGTGGCGAAATCGCCGGGCAACCCGTTGCGGTTGTTGACAATGATTTGAGGCTGAAGCTGGAAGACCATCTCGTTCATCTTCTCGGACTCCCAGCCCTTTACGTCCAGCGGCCAGTTCACGTCGTACCAGAGGATATCGACCTGACCGTAGTTGGTGAGCAGCTCGCGGATCTGGCCGTGGATGTAATCGACGAACCGGCGGCGGGCCGGCTCGTCGGTGGCGCAGCGGGCTCCGTCGGGGTGATGCCAGTCCATGAGCGAGTAGTAGAAGCCGAAACGCAGCCCCTCGGCGCGTGCGGCTTCCACGAATTCCCGCACCAAATCTCGGCCGGGGCCCTGCTTTGGCGCGCAATAACTGGTGAGCTTGGAATCGAAGTGGCAGAAGCCCTCGTGGTGCTTGGTGGTCATCACCATGTACTTCTGGCCGGCCTGTTTGGCCAGGCGGGCCCAGTCGCGCGCGGGGTTGGGTTTGGGGTGGAACGAGGCGGCCAGCTTCTCGTACTCCGCCACCGGGATGCCTTCGTTCTCCATGACCCACTCGTGGCGTCCAAGCTGGCTGTAAAGGCCCCAGTGGATGAACATCCCGAAGCGGGCTTCATGCCACCACTTCATGCGGGCTTCGCGGTCGGCGTCGCCGGCGGCGGCCGAAGCCGGCGCCACGGCGACGGAAGCGGCGGCGGCCATCCATTCGAAGCAATCGCGTCTGGTCATCGCTGGTCCTCCAGAGAGTTCAGGATAGCAATTGGACCCTGTTCCGTCATGCAGCGAAGAAGGCGACAGCGGGGCTCACCGAGGGGGGCCTTCACCGCGGAGATGCGGAGAGGGAGCGGAGAATTATTGATTTGCCACCCAATTCTTGGATTCGATCCTGAAATCTCGAAGTTCTCCGCGATTCCGCGTCTCGGCGTCTCCGCGGTGAAGTCGGCGGTGAATCGAGCTTACGGACGGATTACAGTGGAACCGGGCGGGTTGTTGCGAAGCGGAGCAAGTTGGCGTAGAGTGAGTCGAACGGAGATATCACCATGGCATTTTGTACGACTTGCGGCGCCAATGTTCAGGGCGCATTCTGCACATCTTGCGGGACTCCGGTAAAAGCGGCGGCCAGCCCGCAGGCGCCGCCGGCATCCGCCCCCGCGTTCCAGCCCCCTCCGGCCGCCGCGCCGATGGCGGCCGCACCCGTCGCCGCGGCGCCGGCGAAGCGCGGGCTCAGCCCAATTGTCTGGGTGTTGATCATCGTGGGCGGGCTGATCCTGCTGAGCATCCTGGGCGTGGTAGGGGCGGGCTTCTTCGTCATGCACAAGGTGCATCAGGCGGGGTTCGATTCCGCGCTGATGCAGCGCAACCCGGGTTACGCCGCCGCCAAAATGATCATCACCATGAACCCGGACGTGGAGGAGGTGAACCACGACGAAGCGGCGGGCACCATCACCGTCCGCGAGAAGAAGACCGGCAAGATCACCACCATGAAGTTCGGCGACATCAAGAACGGGCATTTCAGTTTCAGCGCCAAGGACGAGAACGGCCAGACCGGCTCGATAGAGTTCGGCGGGGGCGTCGGAAAGCTGCCCTCGTGGGTGCCGGTCTATCCCGGGGCCAAGGCGGAGGGCGAGTTTTCCGCCACCGGCGGCTCCGGGCAAAACGAGGAGGGCGGCACGGTGGTCCTCTCAACCTCCGACGATTGGTCGAAAGTGATGTCCTTCTACCAGGACAAGGCCAAAGACCTGGGGATGAAGGCGACCATGACGACCAATACCGGCAGCGGAGGCATGCTCATTTTCACGGATGAGGACTCCAAGCGGACCCTGAGCGTCACGGCCGGCGGAGGTGGATCGTCCGGCAATTCCTCGATCAGCCTGACCTACGCGATGAAGAAGTAGGCCGCGGGCCAGGAGACTGTTCCGAGCATAGTCTGCATTTATGGCGGGGCGGACCCCCCCGGGTCCGCGGCCGGCCCCCTGGGCGGCTTCTCCAGGGGCGGCAATCATTTGATTCTTCGAAAGAAGAGCGTTCGTAGCGGACGCGCGGACCAGGGGTCCGGCCCACCACGCAGGCCGTGCGTGGCCGTCTATCCGTGGCCCAGCCGCATCAGCCAGCCCAAGCCGAACAGGGCCGCCAGGAAGCACACAAAGACGTAGGCGCCGTATTGCAGGCGTTCGCTGTCCGTGCGCTTGGTGACAATGCCCATGACCACCGAGGTGAAGAGCGAGAACAGCAAGGCCGCCTCGAAGTGCGACAGATTCATTTTGGGCATTATTCTTTCCTTCCCACGGCGATTTCGAAGACGTCCACCAGGGCCAGCACGTTGAGCAGGCCGGCGGTCACCAGGAACTTCGTTCCGTAGTCGTGGACATGGCCGGCCGCGTCGGGCTGGTTGTAGCCCAGCCACACGCTCAGCAGATAGAGGATGCCCGAGCAGATATCGCCGATGAACCCGCCGGTGTTGATGATGGTGGTGAGCAGATCGCCGCTTTGCGGCTGAAACATGGCCCCGCGCATCATCAGCCCGCATAGGAACATGCCGCTGACGGAGGCGAGCAGGAGCACGCCGCGTCCAGTTCGCTTGAGCAGGAGGTGGCCTCCGCCCGGGATGAGCCAGCCCAGTGCGACAGCCGGGACCCAGGCGCTGAGGGGCGGCATTGGCTGCTTCCGCTTTTCTTCTTTTTCCTTGGCCATATTACGGTATCTACGAGTTTAGCAGGAGGTGGGACAGACGATCGGTTTTTGTGGTCTGTTGGGATGGGCCTTCGGCCCGCGAAATTCCATGAAAAACCTGAGGGGCCAGCATCGCCAGGCGTCGCCCGACCGCTCCCTGACGGTCGCGGCTCGTTATCGGTCTGGCGAGCCGGGCCCAGAGGGCGCCCCGTCAGGGAGCGGTTGGAATAGTGGTCGCATGGCAGGCCCAAGGCGCTTTTTCGACCCTGTCACCCAGCCCGCCGCGCGGGAGTGTGAGGCCTGCCCCACTTTACGGGCGAAGGATGCTGCCCCACAGCACCCGGTAGGCCACAATTTCCTCGTACAGGGTCTTACCCGCTTGAATGAACACGTGCGTATTGAGTTTCAGGGCGGAGGGGTCCACGATGGCGCCATCCGCCCTGTAGCGCGTGTCCGCACGCAGAATGACGTCCAGGTCCCCGGCGCGGGTGTGCAGTGAAATGGCTCCTGGGACAATGCGATAAACCAAGCCGGCGATGGAGAAACTGCCATAAGGCAGGGGGGGATCTTCCAGCGTCGACGGCGCGCGATTTTGGCCGGCTGGGCGCGGCAGGGGCGCGGGCGGAATCGCGTGCACCGTCCGCGCATAGCGCAGCGGCATTCCCTCTTGCTTTTCCGAAATCACTTCGACTCGCTCGCCCAGGGGGAGGCCCACCATGGCGATGATTTCGTGGTCGCGCTCGACGTGGGTGTCGCCGTTGTACCGATAGCGGAAGACCCGGCTATCCGCGGCGCGGATGCTGAATTCGGAAGCGTCGCGCTCCAGCAACACGCCGCCCATCAGCGCGAACGCGCCCGCTTGCGAGTTCGGGGAATAAGCCGTTAAGGGGACCGCCGGCGGAAGGGCGTGCACCGTCAGCGCATAAGGCAGCGCGATCCCTTGCAGCTTCTCCGAAAACACTTCGACCCGCTCGCCCAGCGGGAGGCCCGCCATGTCGATCACTTCGTGGTCGCGCTCCACGTAGGTCTTGTGGTCGAACTGATACCGGAATATCTGGCTGTCGGCGGCGCGGATGCTGAATTCGGAGGCGTCGCGCTCGAGCAACACGCCGCGCATCATGGGATCCGCCTGCGAGGCTTGTGAAAAAGCCACCAGGGGCAAAAGAATCGCTACCCAGCACATGCGCATGGCCACGCCCGCTCTCTGGTTCAGCGTATCACGAGCGGCGGCCCGCCTCACAACCTCACCGTGGCGGGGGGACGCCGCCGGCGTTGCGCTCGCTGTGGCCCCGGCGCCGGCGGTCCCATCCCTCATTCCGACTTGAGGGCGGCTATGGGATCGACGCGAATCACGTGCGAAGTCGCGAACCAGAGTGCGGCCAAAGCGGCAACCGAAAGCAGCACGCCAGCCAGGATGCAGGTTTGGGCTCCCAGCGGCTCGGCGGACGCCATCAGGCTCTTCAGGAATCGCCCGGAGGCGACCGCCCCCATGATGCCCACGGCCATTCCGGCGACAATCGGGACCATACCCTGACGCACCAGCGCGGCGCGAAGCCGCCCCGGCGCCGCCCCAACGGCGATCCGCACCCCGATTTCGTGGGTCCGCTGCGTGATGGAGTACGCCGCCGCGCCGTAGATGCCGATGATCGCCACCAGCAGCGCGAATACGCCCAGAAACAGCACGGTGGTCGTGTAGAATCGCGGCCGCAACAGATTGCCGCTCAGGCGTTCGTCGAGCGTCTGCGCGTCGTAAATGGGGACCTGAGGATCGATCCGCCGCAGAGCCGCCTGGCATGCCTGCAAATACGCGCTGGCAGACCCTCGAACGCGCGCCACGAAAGTCATGTACCCAGGAGCGGACTCTTTTCCCAGGGGTTCGTAGACCTGCATGATCGGCTCTGCGGCAGGACCGCCCAGCGGCGTAGCGCGCACCACTCCGATAATTGTATACTGCACCTTCTCCCCCAACATCACCATCGTTCCGATTCCCGCGCCCAGGCCGGTTTTTCGAGCGAACACTTCGTCCACGACAACGACATGCCTCTCCCTGGAGTACTCGACGGCTGTGAAATCGCGGCCAGCCACGAATTCGATTCCCATGGCCCGGAAATATCCGGCGGTGACCGCGTTCGTTATGGTGTGGCCGGCCAGCGCGCCGCCGGCTCGGCTCCCCCAGGGACTGTTGAGGCGCTTGTAATCGCCGTCGATCAGCGGCAGCCATCTTATCGCCCCGGCCGCTTCGACGCCGGGCGTCGCGCGCAGGCGGTCCAGAGCGGAGCTGTAGAACTGGAGCTCGCGGTTCTGGTCATAGATCCCCGCCACCGAAGCTCTCATGCTTACCACCCGCGCAGTCTGGAATCCCAGATCGGCATCGAGTAGTTTCAAGAAGCCGCGGCCCATCACGATGCAGCCGGCGAGCAGGACCACCGTAAGCGCGGCCTGCAAGGCCACCAACCCGCCGCGAATCGCGCCGGCGCCTGAGCCGGCCCCGCCCGGCTGGCTGCGCATCACATCCTGCGCCGGTTGCGCCCGGCGGATCGCCAGTGCGGGCAGTACTCCGAAAACCACGCCAGTGAGGAGAGTCGCCGCCGCCATGAAGGCCAGCACGCGCCAGTCGATCAGCGTGTACGCCTGCGCGGCCGAGGAAGCCGGTTCCACTCGGGCGGCGAGCCGCGACGCCCACCAGGCCACCGGCGTCCCAAGAACCGCGCCGGCCAGCGTCAGAGCAACGGCTTCCGTGATCAACTGCTGGACAAGCCGCGAACGGCTGGCCCCCAGCGCGGCCCGTATGCTCAATTCCAAACGGCGTTCGTTGGTTCGGGAAAGCAGCAATTGCGCGACGTTGGCGCAGGCGATGAGCAACACCAGCAGAACCGCCGCGAACAGCACCGTGGAAGCCCGGCGCACGGGACCGGCGAGCTCATCCCGTAGAGAGGTAAACCGGCGCCCACTCATCAGAAAATCCACAGATTTCGGCCACGAGGAATACGCCCGGCGGAGCTCGGTTGTGAACATGGCCCCCGCTTGTGGTACGGCGATGCCTGGCTTCAAACGTCCGATGGTGGCCTCGGTCATCGCGCCCGCGGTTCGCGGCAATTCGCGAAGCCCGGCGGACCATAACCCGGTTCGTCCCGGATAATCCACGCCGGGAGGCGCCACGCCGACTACTGTGAGCGGAACCCCATTCACCCGTACGGTCGAGCCCAACACATCCGGATCGCCGCCGAAGAGTTGCCGCCATAGCGCGTGGCCGATCACGGCTACGCCGCTCGCCTCGTAGGGACGGAAGGCTCCGCTGATGACTCCACGGGCGTCCTCGCCGGGCGCGAAGGCGCGGCCCAACTCCGGCTCGACTCCCAGCACGCGGAAGAAGTTGCTGGAAACCTCCGTCACCGTGGCGCGCGATGCGCCGGCGGCCTGGTTCAAAGTCATTTCCGCCGTGGAGAATTCCGCGGCCCCAGCGAGGTATGCGCTGCGGTCGCCCCACTCCCTCACTCCGCCCGGACCCGTGACTAGGTGGGAGTTAAACATCTCGATATGCACCAGCCGTTCAGGGTCGCGGAAAGGCAGGCTGCGGAACATCACGCCATTCAGGACGCTGAAAACACCGGTGGTGACGCCGATGGCCATCGCCAGGGCGATGACGGCGAGCGCGCTCGCCAAGGGGCGCCGCCGGTAAACCCGTGCGGACATTCGCAGGTCCTGCGCCAACTCGTGCAGAACCTCGGCGGGAATCGAGATCGCCAAGTCGCGCAGCACGCGCACCCATAAGAAAAAGCGCGCCGGACCGCCGCGGGCGCCGCGATAATCGTCCTGGAACTCAAGCTCCAGCGGCGCGGCGAATTCCTCGCGGAACCGTGCCGGGTACAGGCGCAGCAGCAGGCGATACAGCTTTGACGGGTTGCTCATGCGTCACCTCGCAAACTCCGGCAGGCCGGGCCGCTCGTCGGCCAGGCGCACCAGGTCCCGCATGCGGTCGGCTTCCGCCTGCACCACCTGCAAGCCGAGTGGAGTAATGCGATAGTACCGGCGGCGCGCATCGTCGAGGTGCGGGTCGGGCCGCTCGCCGGATTCTTCGATGAGGCCGCCCTCCAGCATCTTGTTGATGGAACCGTAGAGCACGCCCGAACCGAGGTTCATCTTCCCGCCGGTACGCCGCAGGATCTCGCGCTTCAGGGCGTAGCCGTGCCGCTCCCCCCGGCTCAAAGAGAGGAGCAAGTGGTAGGTATGCAATCGCAGCGGAAGGAAACCTTCCATCGCATTCTGCTTACGGCGCGCCATATTATGTCTCCACGGGACATAGTATGTCATGAGTGCGACAGGCTGTCAATAGGTTGAGTGGGGGCGCGGGGTCGACGCCCTCTCCTGGCAGGCGAAAGCGAGTGCCCCACCGGGGAAATCGCCTTACCGCAACTGGCTCTCCACCTCACGCAGCCAGTCGGGCCGCTTCAGGACTTCGCGCGGTTTGCTGCCGTCGGGCGGGCCGATGATGCCGTCGCGCTGCATCATGTCGAGGATGCGGGCGGCGCGGCCGTAGCCCAGGCGCAGGTGCCGCTGCAAGGTGGAAGTGGACGCCTTGCCCATCTGCAATACCAGGCGGACGGCCTCTTCGTACATGGGGTCCTGCTCGCTGTCGACCGGTTCGCCGGACAGCTCCTCGTCGTCGTCGCTGGGCGGGGCGATGAGGAACGATTGATCGTATTCCGGGGCGGCCTGCTGTTTCCAGAAATCCACCACGCATCCGATCTCGGTCTCGGTGACAAAGGCCCCGTGCAGGCGCGTCAGGCGCGAAGAGCCGGGAGGCAGAAACAGCATGTCCCCTTTGCCCAGCAGGTGCTCGGCGCCCATGACGTCCAGAATGGTTCTGGAATCCACGCGGGTGGCCACGCGGAAGCTGATGCGCGCCGGAAAATTGGCCTTGATGAGCCCGGTGATTACATCCACGCTGGGACGCTGGGTGGCCAGCACCAGGTGCATGCCCACCGCGCGCGCCATTTGCGCCAGGCGCGTGACGCTTTCCTCCACGTTGCGGCCCTCGATCATCATGAGGTCGGCCAATTCGTCGATCAGGATCAGGATGTAGGGCAGGGGCTTGAGGTCCTCCTGAGTGGCCTCCTCCTCGGCGAACAAATCGCCGGGCTTTTCCTGAAGCTTGCGGATTTTCTTGTTGAACTGCTCGATGTTGCGGACGCCGTATTCGGCCAGCAGGCGCAGACGGCGCTCCATTTCGAGCACCGCGTTGCGCAGGGCGTTGGTGGCCTTCTTGGGATCCGTAATCACAGGCGTGAGCAGGTGCGGGATGCCCTCATACAGGCCCAGCTCCAGGCGCTTGGGGTCCACCATGATGAGGCGCACGTCGTCGGGCGTGGACTTGTAGAGGATGGACATGATCATCGAGTTGATCATGACGCTCTTGCCGGAACCGGTGGAGCCGGCGATGAGCAGGTGCGGCATGGCGTCCAACGCCGCCATGCGGATGCGGCCGTTGATGTCTTTGCCGAGCGGGATGGTGAGGCGCGAGTGGGATTGCGCGAACTCGTCGGATTCGAGCATCTGGCGCAAAGCAATCAACTCGCGCCGGGTGTTCGGCACTTCGATTCCCACGGTGGGCTTGCCGGGAATGCGCTCGATCAGGATCGACTCGGCTTGCAGGCCCAGGCACAGATCCTCGGTAAGGGCGGTGATGCGGTTGTATTTGATGCCGGCCTCGGGCTTGAACTCGAAGGTGGTGACCACCGGGCCGGGGTTGATCTGCACCACGTTGCCCAGGACGTTGAACTCCTGGAACTTCGATTTGATGCGCGCGGCGGTGTCCTTCAGCTCCTGTTCGTCGTAGGGATTGCGCGCCGGCGGCTCATTCAGCAGGTCGGTGGGCGGCAACTGGAAGACGGGCTTGAAGGCCACGGCGGGGGCGGGGGAGTAGGCGGGCGCCAGGGGCCAGGGGTCGGGGACCGCGCGAACGTCCTCCGCGCGCGGGGCGGGTTCCAGGTCCTCAATCGGGCAGATAGGGATCTCCGCGACCGTGGCGTATTCGGCTTCAACAGGGGCCTCATCCGGCGCCGGCTCTTCGCGCGTCTCCCACGGCGGGGCATCGGCGGCGGCTTCCGCCGGCTGCGCCACAGGCTGGATCTTGCGTGTTTCTTCTTCGCGGCGCTGGCGGCGCTTCCGCGCTTCGCGGGCTTTCTCGATGGCCCGGGAGCGCGACCGTTCACGCCATGCCCGCCAGGCTTCGCGGCGCCTGCGGAACCAGCCGATGGGGCTGGCGAACCACGCGCCGAGGCTGGCCATGGTGAAGGTGGAAACCAGGTACACGGAAATGACGACAGCGGTGGCCACGGCCACCAGCGCGCCGGCCAGATTCAGAGTGTCCAGCAGGTACTGCGCCAGCAGCAAGCCCAGGGCGCCGCCCACGCGGGCGGCTCCGCTGTAAAGCGGCAACGGCAGAAAAGACAGTCCCGCACACAGGCTGAGGGTGAGCAGAACCGCGCCCAACGCCTTTATGGCGCCGGCTTCAACAGGCTCGGAGCGCATCCAGCGCCACGCCAGAGCGAAAATCAACAGGGGGAAAAGGAAAGCCGCCACTCCGAAGAGCTGAAAGGACAGGTCCGCAAGATACGAACCGGGATATCCCACCAGATTGAGAGGGTGCGTGGCGGCCGACGTGTCCCACGATGGATCCTGGGCGTGATACGAAATCAGGCTCAACAGGATCGCGAGGCCCATCGACAAAAACAACAGGCCGGCGACTTCGTTCAGCCGCTTGTGCTGCGTCGGTGATAGGAGCTTCATCACGCTGGCCGGCGGATGAAAGCCAGAGCTAGCACTATTATGCCAAAAATCACGCGGTAATAAACGAAAGGACGTAATCCACTGCGACGCAAGTAATGCAGAAACCAGGCGATCACCAGGCAGCCGGTGATGGCGCTCACGGCCACGCCGACGGCGAACTGAAGCGTCAGCAACCCGTGCAGCAAATGCTGTTTATGCATGTCCCAGAGCGTCTTGGCGGCGGCCCCGCCGATGGCCGGCGTGGAGAGCAGGAAGGAATATCGCGCGGCCGTCTCGCGATCCAGGCCCCGGAATAACCCCGCGCTGATGGTGATGCCGCTGCGCGAACATCCCGGAATCACGGCCACGGCCTGCGCCGCGCCGATGGCCAGGGCATCGGCTAGGCCGACGGACGCCAGGTCGCGGAGGCGGCGGCCGGCGCGTTCCGCCAGCCACATCAGCAGGCCCACCGCGATGAGCATGGACCCCATCACGTAAGGGTTGCGCCAGGTGGTCTCGGCTTGTTTGTTGAACAGCAGTCCGGCGATGACCACCGGAATGGTGCCGATGCCCAGCAGCCACAGTAGCATGTGGTTCTGCCTCAGTTCCGAGCTCCGGCCCGCGCGCAGGCCGAACCCCTGGCCGATAATCTGAACCCAGTCGCGGAAGAAATAGAGCACCACCGCCAGCAAGGTGCCCAGGTGCAGCGTGACGTCGAACGCCAGCGTCTCGATCTGCCACCCGGCGAGCCAGGAGGTGAGATACAGGTGGGCGGTGCTGCTGATGGGCAGGAATTCGGTGAGCCCCTGAACCACGGCCAGAACGACTACCTGGAAAATAGGCATCAAGGTACAGGGTGAGGGATTGGGTGGAGGATGTCAAGTTGGATGTGGGGCCAAGCCTTTCGGCTTGACCCCACGCAAGGGCTACATCCCCGTTTCATCGGCCGACGGTCCGTACATGCCGGGCACGGCGACGTCGCAGAGCCGCAGATACACGGCCAGTTGGCCCCGGTGATGCACCCCGTGGTTCATGACGAAGCTGCGAATGCAGGCCACTCGCGGCATGCTGAAAATGACCTGCCCGCCGGCGAGCAGCGCCCACTCTTTCATGAGGTGGCCGTCTTCCGCGGCGGCCAGGGACGCGCGCGCTCCCGCAACTCCCTTGTCGAACTCGGCCAGAGCCTCCTCTTTGGTCTTGAACACGGGAGGCTGGTGGGGTTGGCCTCCCACGGGAGCGAAATCGAACGAGTCCTTCTCGATGGTATCGACCATCCAGCCGGGAATTCCGGCGATATGGGTGGCCAGCTCGCGTGTGGTCCAGGATTTCGGATGTGGTCTCCAGTCCCATTTCTCCTGGGGAATCCGCTCCAGCATCTTCCTCGTGTTCGCCATCTCGTGGTCGAACTCGGGCAACAAGGCATCGGCAATGCGCATAATTTATGGTCTCCTTCTTCGCGTTTTCTTCGCCTTTCCAGGCTACGATGAACGCGATCGAAAATCAAGCGAATTTTCGATGACAGGGTCGAAAAAGCACCTTGGGCCTGCCATGCGACCACTATTCCAACCGCTCCCTGACGGGGCGCCCTCTGGGCCCGGCTCGCCAGACCGATAACGAGCCGCGACCGTCAGGGAGCGGTCGGGCCAGACCGATAACGAGCCGCGACGGTTACGGAGCGGTCGGGCGACGCCTGGCGATGCTGGCTTCTCAGGTTTTTCATGAAATTCCGCGGGCCGATGGCCCACCCCAACAAGCTACGGTTTTGTACCAGCATAGTAAGGTAGTCCTTTATGGAGGCGTGTGATGGCGCGAATCGCTCTGGTCACGGGCGCGAGCAAGGGCATAGGTCGGGGAATCGCCTACGGCCTGGCCGATGACGGCTGGGATGTGGCGCTGAATTACCACCGCGACGAAGCCGGCGCGCGGGAGACGGCGCAAAAGGTGCGGGAGAAAGGCCGGCGCGCCTGGGTTCTCCAGGCCGACGTGGGGTTCAGCGGCCCGGTGCGGGCCATGTTTGAGCGGGTCCTCTCCGAAGCCGGCGGATTGGATCTGCTGGTCAATAATGCCGGCGTGCAGACGTGGTCGCCACTGCTGGAGCTGAAGGAAGAGGACTGGGACCGCACCCTGCGCACCAACCTGAAAGGGACCTTCCTTTGCACCCAACTGGCGGCCCGCGCGATGCTGGGCAAAGGCGGCTCGATCGTCAATATCGGCTCGGGATGCAACAAAATTGCGTTTCCGAACCTGGTGGACTATACCGCCTCCAAGGGCGGCCTCGATAACTTCACGATGGTGGCCGCCGTGGAGCTGGGCCCTTACGGGATTCGGGTCAACTCAGTGGCGCCGGGGGCGGTGGAAATCGAGCGCACCAGGCTGGAGACGGCCGATTACGCGGGCACGTGGGGCGCGGTGACGCCCATGCGCCGCGTGGGGCAGGTGCGGGACGTGGCCGAGGCGGTGGTCTTTTTGGCCAGCGACAAGGCATCGTTCATCACCGGCCAGACGCTCTATGTGGATGGCGGCCTGTTTGCGCAGCCGCCGTGGCCGGGCCCGCGGGACCGGGAGGCATATGGGCCGAAGGAAGCCGGCGCGGCGAAGTGACTTTGTCGCCAAGGGTCAATTCGCGAAACGCCGAGCTGCGCTCGGATTGACAAGGCGGGAGCCTTATCCCACCGCGAAGGCCTGGCTCAGCCTTTCCCAGGTAACGTCGAGGGCCTCGGGCAGGACCCGCGTTTCCCCCGCCACGGTCATAAAATTGGTGTCGCCCGTCCAGCGCGGCAACGCGTGCAGATGCAAGTGGCCGGCGATGCCCGCGCCGGCGCTCTTGCCCAGGTTGATGCCGAGGTTCAGCCCGTCGGGCCGGTAGAGAGCGCGGAGGCGCTTTTCCGCCTCGCGCGCCAGGCGGATCATTTCCACCAGCGTCTCGTCGGGCAAGTCTTCGAGTGAGGCTACGTGGTCGTAAGGAACCACCATGATGTGCCCGCTGGTGTAAGGAAAGCGGTTGAGAATGACGAAATTACGCGAGGCGCGATGGACCACCAGGGATTCCCGGTCGCGGGGGTCCTTGGCCGCGGCGCAAAATACGCATTGGCTCGGATCCTGGGTACTGGTGACGTAGCTATACCGCCAGGGAGTCCAAAGATAGTCCATGGGTTTCCGGCGAACCGGTTACGGGTTGGGGACCTGCTCGGGCGCGGGAGGGGTTGCCGACAAAGCCGCCGCCGCGGAGTTGTTCACCACGTCCTTCAACTCCTTGCTGGGCTTGAAGTACGGAATCTTCTTGGCGGGCACTTCCACGCGGGCGCCCGTTTTCGGGTTGCGGCCCACGCGCGGCTGCCTCTGGCGGGTGCGGAAGCTCCCGAATCCTCGGATTTCGATCTTGTCGCCCGTGCGCAAGGAGCGGACGATGCTGTCGAAAATGGCCTCCACGATGACCTCCGACTCCTTGCGGGTCATCTCCACCACGCGGGAGACTTCTTCAATCAGATCGGCCTTCGTCATCGCATTCTCCTAGGCGTCAATCGGTTACGAAACCGCAGTATCGCCCGATTCCACGCAAATTGCAAGCTATTCGACGTCGCGATCCTTCAGGCTCATCACCTCTTCGATGGTGCTAATAGCCGCGTGAGCCTGCCTCTGGTAATCCTCGAGCCGGTTTTTCTCCTCGTCATCCGCCGCCGCGCGAAGACTGAGACCGATCTTCTTTTCCGCCTCGCTCATCTTGACGATCTTGAAATCGAACTCCTGCCCGACCGCCAGCGGCGCCGTTTCCGACCCGCGCCGGCCGGAGTAGCCCGGCGTTTCGGAGAAATGGCAGAGTCCCTCGACGCCTTCGGCCAGTTCCACGAACCCGCCGAAGCTGGCCAGGCGGCACACCCGGCCGTGCACCGTGTCGCCCACCTGGTGATGCTGGAAATAGCTCTCCCAGGCATCCGGCTGGAGCTGCTTGATGCCGAGCGAAAGGCGGTGCGACGCCGAATCGATATTGAGGATCACGGCTTGCACGCTCTGGCCCTTTTTCAGGACCTCGGAGGGGTGCTTGACGCGCTTGATCCAGGACAGGTCCGAAACGTGCACCAGCCCATCGATGCCCTCCTCGATCTCGATGAACGCGCCGAAGTCGGTCATGTTCCGGACCCGGCCTTCCACCACCGAACCAACGCTATAGCGGCTGTCGATGGTAGTCCAGGGATTCGGTTCGAGCTGCTTGAGGCCGAGCGAAATGCGGCGCTCCTTGGGGTGCACTTCGAGGATCACGGCCTCCACCTGGTCTCCCGGTTTCACCACCTTGGAAGGATGTTTCATGCGGCGCGACCAGGTCATTTCGCTGATGTGGATAAGGCCTTCGACGCCGGCCTCCAATTCCACGAAAGCGCCATAATCGGTCACGTTCACCACCCGGCCAAACACCCGGCCGTTCAGCGGGTATCGCTCCGCCACGGTTTCCCAAGGGTCCGGTTCCAGTTGCTTGATGCCCAACGATACGCGTTCCTTGGAGCGGTCGAACTTTAGGATCCGGACGGTGATTTCGTCGCCCACGTGCAGGATTTCGGAGGGGTGATTGACGCGGCCGTAGGACATGTCGGTGACGTGCAGCAGGCCGTCGATTCCGCCCAGGTCGATAAACGCCCCGTAGTCGGTGAGGTTCTTGACCACGCCGGTGACCACGGAGCCCTCCGCCAGGTGCTCCAGGGTGGAGCTCTTGCGCGAGTTGATCTCATCTTCGACAGCCATCTTGCGGGAGACCACCACGTTTCCGCGGCGGCGGTTCAGCTTGATGATCTTGACCGGGATATCCTGCCCGATGAGGGAGTCCAGATTGTGTATGGGGCGCGGGTCGGCTTGCGATCCGGGCATGAAAGCCTTGATCCCCACGTCCACTGCCAGGCCGCCCCTGACGCGGCCAAGGACGCGTCCGGAGACGATGAGCTGTCCCTGAAAAGCGCGGTCCAGATTGTCCCAGACCCGCAGGCGGGCGGCCCGAGTATGGGAGAGCAGGACATACCCTTCGGGGCGCTCGCCATGGTCGATCATGACATCGACCACGTCGCCCGGCTGGACCGTGAGGTCGCCGCCGGGATTCTGGAACTGCTCGATCGGGACGATGCCTTCGGACTTGTATCCGAAGTCGATGATCACGTCTTTGCCGGTAATCCCCAGAACGACGCCCTGTAGAACCTCGTCGGCCGCGGGCGGGGCGAAGTGACTATAGTCTTCGAGAAGGTCCTCGTAGTTCTCTGGGACCTGCTGATCCGCTTGCCCGTTATTGTCCACGGCCATTAAGCCTCCGCCGAACGCTGGCTCACCGGCGGATGCGGCGCTTGGCAGTACTGCGAAAGGGCGTGAAAGTGCGAGAGCGGACGCGTTGCGCGGCGACCGAGCATCACGTCCAGCGAGACCATCCACCAATTACCAGCAAACCGTTGTGAGATCAGTATGTTAGCAAATATACGCGAGTCATCGAGGGTTGTCAACGGGGAGAATTGTCCAATACAAGATGAGCCTGGAGAAGAGGTTTGTTTCCAATACATCGTGAGCCTGAACCGGGGATTTGATTCCACTACAGGATGAGCCTGAAGAGGGGGGTGGAAATCAGGCATGCTT
>Ga0326727_10005823_pt1 | contig 34697 bp, 29 predicted proteins | sample MB2enrmetagenome_FD_207643 | JGI IMG/M metagenome (GOLD analysis project Ga0326727, IMG submission 207643) | Lab enriched peat soil microbial communities from McLean, Ithaca, NY, United States - MB29MY | ecosystem: Environmental > Terrestrial > Soil > Wetlands > Peat | place: USA: New York...
TCATCGTCGGCGCCACCGAGCATGACGCGGTGCGGGCAGCCGCACCGGGGGCGACGGTCCTGCCGGTGGATCGCAACGGCGTGGCCGAGCTCGGCATGCTGGAGGCGCTGCTGAAGGCGGGCGGCCCGGCCCTGGTTTGCCTGATGCTGGCCAACAATGAGACCGGCACGCTGCAGCCGATCGTCGAGGCCGCCGCGCTGTGCCGGCAGTATGGCGCGCTGCTGCATGTCGATGCCGCGCAGGCGGCCGGCCGTATTGCGATCGATCTGGCGGCACTCGGCGCGGATAGCCTTGCGGTGTCGTCGCACAAGCTGGGCGGCCCGATGGGCGCGGGCGCGCTGCTTCTCACGCCGAGGCTCACCGCGATCAGCGGGCTGATCCGGGGTGGCGGGCAGGAGCGTGGCCGCCGAGGCGGAACCCCGCCGGTGCCGGCAATCGCCGGCTTCGCCGCCGCGGCGGGGGAAGACCCGCCGGCGCTGGCGTCGTTGCGCGATGCGGTGGAGCAGGTTGCGCGGGACGCGGGCGCCCTGGTCTGCGGCGGCGACGCACCGCGGCTCGTCAACACCACCTGCCTCGCCTTGCCCGGTGTCCGGGCGGACGCCCAGGTGATCGCGCTCGACCTGGACGGCATCGCAGTCAGCGCCGGCGCCGCGTGCAGCTCCGGCAAGGTTACCGCCAGCCATGTGCTGGCGGCGATGGGGCTAGGCGCGTTGGCGGGCCAGGCGATTCGGGTGTCGCTGCCGTGGAACGCCACCGAGGCCGATGTCGCCGCCTTCGCCGACGCCTATCCGCGCATGGCGGCACGATTGCGCGCGGCGCTGGCCGGTCCATTGGGCGGCGCCCTGGCACAGCGCGCAGCCTGACGCCACATCGTCGATCATGAGCACGCTGACGCCCCCTCCCCGTCCGAACCGCCCGGTCTACCTCGACAACCAGGCGACCACGCGTTGCGACCCGCGCGTGCTGGCGGTCATGCTGCCTTGGTTCAGCGAGCACTACGGCAACCCGCACAGCGTCGAGCACGTGATGGGCACCGAGGCGGAGGCGGCGGTCGAGGAAGCCCGGGCCCTTGTCGCCGCGCTGATCGGGGCCGAGCCGCGCGAGGTGGTGTTCACCTCCGGCGCCACCGAGAGCAACAACATAGCGATTAAGGGGGCCGCGCGGCACGCGTTGCGCAGCGGCAGCGATCTGCGCCGCGTGATCACCGTCGCCACCGAGCACAAATGCGTCCTGGAGTCGGTCGCCGACCTGAAGGACGAAGGTTTCGAGCCGGTGTTCCTGCCGGTGCGCCCGGACGGCCTGCTCGATCCAGAAATGTTGCGCGACGCCTTGGCGGTGCCGACGCTGCTGGTGAGCGTGATGACCGTGAACAACGAGATCGGCGTGGTGCAGGACATCCCGGCCCTGGCGGCCATCGCCAAGGCGGCAGGCGCCCTGTTCCACACCGACGCGGCGCAGGCTGTCGGCAAGGTGCCGATCGACGTGACCGGGGCCAAGGTCGATCTGCTGTCGTTGTCGGGGCACAAGATCTATGGGCCGAAGGGTGTCGGTGCGCTGTTCGTCCGCCGGCGGCCGCGCGTGCGCCTGGTGCCGCTGTTCTCCGGTGGCGGCCAGGAGCGTGGGTTGCGCTCCGGCACACTGCCCGCGCCGCTGGTCGTCGGCCTCGGCGAGGCCTGCCGGCTGGCGCGGGCCGAGATGACGGACGAGGCCGCCCGCATCGCGTTGCTCCGCGATCGCCTGCTGGAGCGGCTGCGGGAGGCGTTGCCGCAGGTACGGGTGAACGCCAGCATGACGGCGCGCATCCCGGGCAATCTGAACCTCACCTTCCCCGCGGTGACGGCGACGGCGTTGATGGCGCTTGTGCCTGATCTCTGCGTCTCGACCGGGTCGGCGTGCTCCTCGGCCGAGATCGAGCCGTCGTATGTGCTGGGGGCCCTCGGCCTGCCGCCGGAGGAGGCCGCGCGCAGCTTGCGTATCGGGATTGGACGCTTTACCTCCGCCGCCGATGTCGACTTCGCCGCCGCCGCGTTGGCGGCCGCGCATGCGGGAAAGCGAGCGCCGGCGGTTGCCGAGGCCTGAACGAAAGCTGCTGACAGATGCCCAGGATGACTTTCATCGAGCGCGATGGCACGCGCCGCGAGGTCGACGCGCCGCTCGGCCTGTCGGTGCTGGAGATCGCGCACGCCAATGACGTGGATATCGAGGGCGCCTGCGAGGGCTCGCTGGCGTGCTCGACCTGCCATGTGATCGTGGATGCGGCGTGGTTCCGCAGGCTGGCCGAGCCGACCGAGGATGAGGAGGACATGCTCGACCTGGCGTTTGGCCTGACCGAGACCTCGCGGCTGGGGTGCCAGATCGTGATCACCGAGGCGCTGGACGGACTGGTGGTGAAGCTGCCCGCCGGCAGCCGCAACATGCTGAACGAGTGAATGCGCAACGTTAATGTACTCCCCCTCCCCTTGAGGGCGGGGGAAGGGGGGAGGGGGCGGTGCGGCTGGCGGCTGCGGTGGGCCTGTGGCACCGCCCCCTCCCCCCCACCTTCGTCCGCTTCACGGCCCAAGCCGTCAAGCGGAGGGGGAGAAGAAAGCTCACTCCGTATCCCGACTGCCCCATGCGCATAGTCGTCGCCATGTCGGGCGGGGTCGACAGCAGCGTGACCGCCGGGCTGCTGCACGAGGCCGGTCACGAAGTCATCGGCGTCACCCTGCAGCTCTACGACCACGGCGCCGCGACCGGCCGGAAGGGTGCCTGCTGCGCCGGCCAGGACATCCATGACGCCCGCGCGGTGGCCGACCGTCTGGGCATCCCGCACTATGTGATCGACGCCGAGCAGCGCTTCGCCAGCGCGGTGATGGCCAGTTTCGCCGACAGTTACGCCGCCGGGGAAACCCCGGTGCCGTGCGTGCGCTGCAACCAGACTGTGAAGTTCAACGACCTGACGGCGCTGGCCCGCGGGTTGGGCGCGGAGCGATTGGCGACCGGGCATTATGTGCGGCGCGTCGACGGCCCCGATGGCCCCGAGCTGCATCGCGCCGCGGACCCGGCCCACGACCAGAGCTGGTTCCTGTTCGCCACCACACGCGATCAGCTCAAGGTCGCGCTGTTTCCTTTGGGGGACATGCCCGACAAGGCCGCGGTGCGGCAGGAGGCGGCTCGGCTTGGACTGGCGGTGGCGGCCAAGCCGGACAGCCAGGATATCTGTTTCGTCCCGGCCGGCAGCTACGCCGATGTCGTGGCGCGGCTTCGCCCGGATGCTGCCGCGCCGGGCGACATCGTTGATCGGGCCGGGCAGGTGTTGGGCCGGCACGATGGCGTCGCGCGCTACACGGTGGGGCAGGCCAAGCGGCTGGGCACAGCGGCGGAGATCGGCGGCGCGCCGCAGGTCGTGGTGGCGCTGGATGCGCCCGCGCGGCGCGTGGTGGTCGGCCCGCGCTCCGAGGGCACAACGCAGGTGCGGCTGCGCGAGGTCAACTGGTTGATCGCGCCGCCGCTGGCTGAGGTACGCTGCGCGGTGAAGCTGCGCGCGCGCGACGTGCCGCGTCCGGCGTCGGTCCGGGTGACTGCTTCCGGCGCCGAGGTGGTGTTGGACGCCCCTGCCCTTCCGGCGCCCGGGCAGGCCTGCGTATTCTATGATGGCGACCGGGTGTTGGGCGGCGGCTTCATCGTGGCACCATCGGTCGACGCGCCATCGGTTGACGGGATGGGGGTGGCGCGGCTATCTCCCCGCCCTCTCGGATCGGATGGCGGCGTAGCTCAGCGGTAGAGCAGGGGAATCATAATCCCTTGGTCGGTGGTTCAAATCCGCCCGCCGCTACCATCCATTCAGAGAACTAGCCCGTTACAGATGTCGTGCTAGACGTGTTTCGGTTCCCGCTTCGGCAGATTTTTTCCCTGCCATCCTGCTGGTTGCCTCTGACGAGCTGACAGCGTATCGACCGATGCAAGTGGGCTAAGTTTGGCCGGACTTGATTGCCGGATTGCGCGCGGCGGCTCGGTCGGCTTGCGAGCGATCCTCACTGAATTCACTGGGGCACCATCACCCCCATGCACGCACCACTATCAGAGCAAAAATCGCAATGGCCACCAGCGCCAAAATGGCAAATCGGCCTTCGGCTTCGCCTTCGACGAGACGGAATAGCTTGAAATTCAGGCGGTCACGATTTGCGGCCATCGCTTCCTCATGCGGTAGATGGGGGTGCTTGCAATCTTCGAGGAGTGATATCGCGCGCCAAACCTCCGACGGGAAGCGAGAAAAGGCTGGGCAGCTATTTGTCGCCCGTCGGCGCCTGCGAGAGAAGGCTCGTCTCCCCACGCGTGGCCATTCGCCTCTGCCGAGCCTGAACGGCGGCGGCACGGTCACGTTCTTTGCGTTTCTTTACCAACCTCCTGATCTGCGTTGCGATTGCCTCCGGGGTATTGCCCAACTTCGGTCCGCTTTTGTGAAGGCGTCTGGCAAGCGCAGCGACTGTTTCCCCCGCTTGAGCAGCAGCATCGTGCTCAATGAGCAAGCGAGCATCTCGGTCGGGTGCTAATGCCTTGCCTGGACCACGCTTCGGTCGGCGTAGAAGGCTTGCGAAGAGTTGCCTCGCAGCGTCCTCCCCTAAATGTTCCACTACAGCCTTGAATGCAGCAGCGACACCTCTCTCGACCGTTGCAACTCGCGTTGCCCTCTCGGTTTCGGTCTCCGAACTTAACAAAGAAAGTCTCTTGAGCCCAAAAATGTCTGGGGGGATCTCTATAGGCGGATAGAACTGCCGCGACGGCATTTTCATCGACGTTCTCCGCCGGGTTTCATGCTGTGCTCCGACTGATCCGCCAGGGGTTCCGCCACCGAAATATGGCCCTCAGCGAGAGGGCCAGCGTTCATAGTCGCACAGTGGTAGGTGGTGCTCACCGCGCGCCGGCGACCTTCTGCCTCTCATCCCAAACATGGTCGATCAGCACAAATCGCCGCTCGCCCTGCTGCCAGGCAAGGTCTCGGGCAGCCCGCTCAGCTTCGATCAGCTCCTTCACCTCGATCGGCCGCTCAACCAGACGATGCTTGACCTGCACCAGCACGACCGGATTGCCGTCGTAGTCGGCATCCGGATAGATAGCGATATCGAAAGCGCCGGTGGGCTCAAGCTGTTGGCGCAACAGGTCGGCGATCGATCGTTGCAACGCCGCCGGAATCGCATCCCCTCGAGTTTCGTCCAGCGTCGCCATCGGCAACCTCCATGGTCGGTGCTCAAGATATAGCCGACCGCGGTATTCAGTCGAGGACGCACTGGCATATCCCTGCCCGATGAGCATGGCTCCGCTTTGTCTGAGCAGCCTCGCCGTTTCCGATGCGAAACGCCCACGGGATTCGAGCGGCTTGCGGGGAGGCTGCCAACCAGCCGCCGTCCCACCCTTCCTCCACCGATCTCCCGGCAGCCCTCCCCGACCCACCCTCAGATCGCCGCGCAGGCCTGCGTCAGCCAAGTGCGGACTGGCGCCTCCAGCGCGGGGCCGACCTTGGCCAGCACGCGCGCATGGTAGGCGTTCAGCCAGGCGCGTTCGGTCTGGTCCAGCAGCGCCGGGTCGAGCAGGCGCGTGTCGAACGGCGCCAAGGTCAGCGTCTCGAAGCACAGGAACGGCTTGCTGGCCCCTGGCAACTCGGCCTTGGCGACCAGAAGCAGGTTCTCCAGCCGGATGCCGTAGCCGTCCGGCAGGTAGAAACCAGGCTCGTTGGACAGGATCATGCCCTCGGCGATCGGCACCGGCCGCGCCAGGCGGGAGATGCTGACCGGCCCCTCATGCACCGACAAATAGCTGCCGACGCCATGGCCGGTGCCATGGTCGTAGTCCAGCCCAGCCTGCCACAACGCACGGCGGGCGAAAGCGTCCAGATGCACGCCACCGACGCCGGCCGGAAACACCGCGGTGGCGATGGCGATGTGGCCCTTCATCACGCGCGTGACCCGCGCCCGCAGCTCGGCCGGCGGCGCATCGGCGCCGGTCCAGATGGTGCGGGTGATGTCAGTGGTGCCGTCGGGGAACTGCGCGCCGCTATCGATCAGGTAGACCTCGGCGGGGCGGATCGGGCGGTTGGTGTCCTCGGTGACGCGGTAGTGGATGATCGCGCCGTGCTCGCCGGCGCCCGAGATCGCGGGGAAGCTCTCGCCGCGAAAGCCGTCGAGTTCCCCGCGCAAGGCCAGCAGCTTGGCGGCGGCCGACAATTCGGTGGCCGAGCCGGCCGGGCCGACCTGGTCGAGCCAATACAAAAACCGGCAGACGGCTGCGGCATCGCGCAGATGGGCGGCGCGGGCACCGTCGCGCTCCGTTGCGTTCTTGCAGGCCTTGGGCAGCAGGCAAGGGTCCGGCCCGGTCGCCACGGAGGCCCCCGCCGCGCGCAACGCCTGAGCGAACCACACCGGGGACCCGGTCGGGTCCACACGCACCCGCCTGCCGCGCAGCCCAGCCAGCGCGGTGGGCAGCGCGTCGCGTGCGGCCACGGTAACGCCGTTGCCGAGCCACTCGCGGGTCTCGGCCGGCAGCTTGGCCGGGTCCATGAAAAGCTCGCACCGACCGTCGGCGTGGGCAAGCGCGAACCCGAGGGCGAACGGGGTGAACGGCACGTCCGCGCCGCGGATGTTCAGCAGCCAGGCGATCGAGGCGGGGTCGCTGATCACCGCCGCATCCTGCTTTGCCGCGCGCAGGATGCCGGCGATCTCCTCGCGTTTCTCCGCCGCCGTCTTCCCGGCGTAGCGCAGCGCGTGGGGCAGGGCGGGGGCAAGCGGCGGCGGCGGCCGGTCGGTCCAGACAGCGTCGACCGGGTTGGTCTCGGTGGCCACCATCGCCAGACCGAGGTCGGTGAAGCGGGCCAGTCCCTCCTCGGCGATCAGCCATGGGTCGTATCCGATGCGGGCACCGGTGGGCGCATTCGCAGCGAGCCACGCCGGCGGCGGCTCGTCGGTGATATGCCGGCGCTCCCACAAAGCGGCATCGGTTTGTGCGGCGAGCTGCAGCACATAGCGCCCGTCGGTGAACACCGCGGCGCGCTCGGGCAACACCACCGCCAAACCTGCGCTGCCGGTAAAGCCGGTCAGCCATGTGAGGCGTTCCGCGGCCGCCGGCACATACTCGCCGAGGTGCTCGTCAGCCCGCGGGATGATGAAGCCGCCCAGCCCGCGCGCCGCCAACTCGCGGCGCAGCGCCTCAATCCGCTCGTTTCCTGTGCTCATTGCCTATCCCTTTGCCGCAAGCTTAGGCGAATCTTCATAACTAATGAATAGTGCATGCAACTTGCGCATGGCTGTCGGCGCGATTCATCGCTTATGCCGCAGTGCAACATATCTATATTGCAACGCGAAAGACAGGGAGCGCCCCGCCGCGATGACGCCGCGCTGGACCTGGACGTATCGATGGGGGACAGACCCATGAGTGCACCGCTCGCCAAAAGCGACTTCGTTTTCAAGCTGGCAACCAGCCAGAGCTACATCGATTCCGACTATGACCCGACCCCGCTGCCAGCCGCACGACCGGCTCCGCGCGGGCTGCTCCGCAGCATCGCCGACGGCCTCGCCGCCGTGACGCAGCGCGTCCAGACCTGGGCTGTGAAGCAGGCGACGCTGTCCGAGATGGACCTGATGAGCGAACGGGAACTGGCGGATATTGGCCTCAACCGCGGCGACCTGCCCCGCGTGTTCGACCCGGCGTTCGTCGCCGACCACGCAAGGGGCCGCGTCACTTACTGACCGCTGGCGGCGAATTTTCACCCATGGACGGCCGGGGATGCATGTCCCCGGCCGTTTCAGGTCTGGTGTCGCGGGGCTGCCAGCGCGTGGTTTCCTCGACGGGGTCGCCGGTCCGAATTTGCTTGTTTGTTTCCTGTCTCGGTCGTGTTGGGCGAGCGATCGAGAGCACCTCTTCCAGCCCAATATGGCTGCGGTACGCGCGAATTCACGCGCCACGCGGCCATCGCTCGGCGTGTTGCCTGCCCATAGGCGCATGCGTGCCGACAGCGCCGATCGTTAAGCCAATTCCAGATGCAGCGTTCGTCCGACCGCCGCTGCGGCTCGTTGCATGGTATCGAGTTGGACCTTGTCGTTGTTCGGATCCAGCAACCGGTCGAGTTGTGCCCGGCTTGTCTTCATGCGCTTCGCCATTTCGACCTTGGTCAAGCCTTTCGCATGCATCGCTTGCTCGATTTGCCAAGCCAGCACGCGCTTGATTGCATGCGCGGTGACGTCTTCGTAGAGACCTTCCTCCCTGAGGAAATCGGCGAATGAGGAGCCGATTCGAGGATTCGCACTCATCGTTCCACCTCCTTGTATCGACTACGGGCGAGATCAAGGTCGGGTTTCGGTGTTGTCCGCGTCTTCTTGATGAAGCCATGCAACGGTCTGGGGAGGCACCCCCAACCCCGGCAGACCGAAGGCAACACATCAGCAGCTAGCCCGCCGGGCACCATCCGCCGAGCGGTTTAGTCCCATCCTTTGGACGTTCGCAAAAGAGGACGCCTAGGTAATGCGACGCTCAGCACTTGCCGCGACAGGCTGTCGTTATGAATCGTAAGCTCTTTCAACGCAAAATGCTGAGCGGGCACTGATCTCCGCCTCCGATCCCGCCTTTACCTTCCCAGCGTCGGCATCACGAACTCGGCGCCGCGCCGCGCCCCGCCCGGCCAGCGCTGTGTGATCGCCTTGTAGCGCGTGTAGAACCGCACGCCCTCCGGCCCATAGACGTGATGGTCGCCGAACAACGAGTGCTTCCAGCCGCCGAAGCTGTGGAATGCCATCGGCACCGGGATCGGCACGTTCACGCCCACCATGCCGATGTTGATCGCATTGGCAAAGTCGCGCGCGGTGCCGCCGTCCGCGGTGAACAGCGCGACGCCATTGCCGTATTCGTGGGCGTTGATCATACGCACCGCGCCGGCAAGGTCGGGCGTGCGCACCACGGACAGCACCGGGCCGAAGATCTCGTCGCGGTAAATCCGCATGTCGGTGCCGACATTGTCGAACAACGACCCGCCGAGGAAGAAGCCGCTCTCGTAGCCCTGCAGCGCCAGTCCGCGCCCGTCCACCACCAGTTTGGCGCCCTCCTTGACGCCCAGATCGACGTAGCCCTTCACCTTGTCGCGGTGCTGTGCGGTCACCAGCGGGCCCATTTCGGCGTCGGGATCGGTGCCCGGGCCGATCTTCAGCGCGCGCACCCGCGGTTCCAGCTTGCTCACCAGCCGGTCGCCGGCATCGCCGACCGCGACCGCAACGGAGACCGCCATGCAGCGCTCGCCCGCCGCGCCGTACGCCGAGCCCATCAGCGCGTCCACCGCGTCGTCGATGTCGGCGTCCGGCATCACCACAAGGTGGTTCTTGGCCCCGCCCAGAGCCTGGACGCGCTTGCCGTGCGCGGCGCCGCCCCGGTAAATCGTCTCGGCGATGGCGGTGGAGCCGACGAAGCTGATCGCGGCGATGTCGGGATGCGCGATGATCGCCTCGACCGACTCACGGGCGCCTTGGACCACGTTGAACACGCCGTCGGGCAGGCCGGCCTCGGCCAGCAGCGCGGCGAGCTTCAGGCTCGCCGACGGGTCCTTCTCGGACGGCTTGAGGATGAAGCAGTTGCCGCAGGCGAGTGCGACCGGGATCATCCAAAGCGGCACCATCAGCGGGAAGTTGAACGGCGTGATGCCGGCGACCACGCCGAGCGGCTGACGGATCGACCAGGCGTCGATGCCGGTGCCGACCTGGTCGGTGAACTCGCCCTTGAGCAAATGCGGGATGCCGCAGGCGAACTCGACGACCTCGAGGCCGCGCTGCACCTCGCCGTCGGCATCCGACAGCACCTTGCCGTGCTCGGCGGTGATGATCGCCGAGAGCTCCTTGCGGTCGCGGTCCAACAGATCCTTCAGCTTGAACATCACGCGGGCGCGGCGCAGCGCGGGCATGGCGGCCCAGGCTGGCCACGCCGCGGCGGCGGTGGCGACGGCGCGGTCGACCTCGGCGCTGTTGGCGAGGGCGACGCGCGCGGCGATTTCACCTGAGGCGGGATTGAACACCTCGCCGAACGCACCGCTGCCGCCGGCGACCAGTTTGCCGCCGATGTAATGTCCGATTTCACGCATCATTGGTTCCTCCGTCTTCTTGTGGGATTAGGACGATTTCGCGTGGCCGGCTAGTTGTCGGCCGGGACGTGCACGAGGGGGAACGGCGATGCGCGCGCGGGATCTTGGACTGGCGTGTGGCGCATTGCCGCCGGGCGCACGGAACAGCGTCGCCGACGTGCCGGGGGTGACGGTAGGCCACGCGACGATCGCCGAGGGCGAGGTGCTGACCGGCGTCACCGCGGTGCTGCCGCACGACGGCGACCTGTTCGCCGACCGGCCGCTGGCGGCGGCCTATGTGCTGAACGGCTTCGGCAAGAGCGTCGGGCTGATGCAGGTGAACGAGCTCGGTTGCCTGGAGACGCCGGTCCTGCTGACCAATACGTTCGCCGTCGGCACCTGCGCCAACGCGCTGATCCGGCGCGCGGTGCGGGCCGATCCGGAGATCGGGCGGCAAACCTCGACGGTCAATCCGGTGGTGCTGGAGTGCAACGACGGCTACCTCAGCGACATCCAGGCGATGGCGGTGACCGAGGCGCATGCCGAGGCGGCGATCGAGGCGGCAGCGGAGGATTTCGAGGTCGGTGCGGTTGGTGCCGGGTCCGGAATGAGTTGCTTCGGGCTGAAGGGCGGCGTCGGCAGTGCGTCGCGCCGGCTGCGGCTGGATGGGACGGCGTGGCACGTGGGCGTGCTGGTGCTGGCGAATTTCGGCCGGGCGGGGGATCTGCGGCTGCCGGACGGACGGCGGATCGATCCGGAGGCGGCACCAATGGCCGAGGCCGGGTCGTGCATTATCGTTATCGGCACGGACGTTCCGCTAGAGCATCGGCAGCTCATGCGGGTGGCGAAGCGGGCGGGGGTTGGGCTGGCGTGGTGTGGCAGTTTCTGGGGCAACGGCAGCGGCGACATTGCGCTGGCGTTCACCACGGCGAACCGGGTGCCAGGTGCGGCCGACGATGCATTTGTGGATCACCGGGTGCTGGTGGAGGCGCGGATCGATCGGCTGTTCCAGGCCGCGGCTGAAGCCACGCAGGAGGCGGTGCTGGATGCTCTGGCCGCAGCCGAAACGACCGAGGGGCGGCACGGCCACCGGCGCGTGGGCTTGGCGGAGCTGATTGGACCGCCTCCTGATTTTACCTCTCCCTCTGGGAGAGGTCGGCGCGCGGAGCGCGACGGGTGAGGGTCTGGCTGCGGCATGACCCTCACCCGCGAAGCAACGGCGCCGGTGAAGAATCGTTCGTCACGTCCGACGCTTATCTTACCTCTCCCTCTGGGAGAGGTCGGCGCGCGGAGCGCGACGGGTGAGGGCCGAGCCGCGGCAAGACCCTCACCCCCGCACCAAGCGCGCCGCGACCTCTCCCAGAGGGAGAGGCGAACAAGGTCCGCGCCTACGCGACGATCCGCGCAACCTCATCCGGCGAGCGCTGCACCAACGCGTCATAATCCCGCATCAGCGTCTCGGTGATCTGCCCCGGCGTGTAGTTGTGCCCGGCGATCTCGCGCACCGCACACACTTCCGCCGCCGTCCCCGCCAGGAACACCTCCGTCGCGCGGCCGAGCTCGTGCGCCTCGATCGGCCGTTCCACCACCTTCATCTGCTTGCGCCGCGCTAGCGCCATCACCGACCGCCGTGTTATACCGTCAAGGAAACAATCCGGTGTCGGCGTGTGCAACTCGCCGTCCATCACCAGGAAGATGTTGGCACCTGTCGCCTCGGACACCAATCCGCGCCAGTCCAGCAGCAGCGCGTCGTTATATCCCTCGGCCTCCGCCTTGTGCTTCGACATCGTGCCGATCATGTAAAGACCGGTGGCCTTCGCCATGGTCGGCGCGGTCTCCGGAGACGGCCGCTTCCACGCCCCCATGCCCAGCCTGATCCCGGCCATCCGTTCGGCACCGAAATAGCTCGGCCACGGCCACGCGGCGATCGCCAGATGGATCGTGGTCTGCTGCGCGGAGACCGACAGCATCTCCGACCCGCGCCAGGCGATCGGACGCACATAGCCGTCGGTCAGCTTGTTCGCGACCAACACTTCGTTGCAGGCCGCGTCTATCTGCTCCGCCGTGAACGGGATCTCAAACCCCAGGATGCGTGCCGAGTTGATCAGCCGATCAGTGTGATCGCGCAGCCGGAAGACGTTGCCGCTGTAGCAGCGCTCGCCCTCGAACACCGCGCTCGCATAGTGCAGCCCGTGCGACAGCACATGCAGCTTGGCGTCGCGCCAAGGCACCAGCGCGCCGTCCCACCAGATCCAGCCATCACGATTATCGAAACCCCGGGCATCGAAAGGAATCAGTGCCATTTCCGCGTTTCCCGCAAGATTGTTGCCGTGGACATCCAGACTGTATAATAGCTGGCAAAATACGTCAATGATCCTGTCGTAAGTCTGGGATACTGTCGTAAGTCGGGAGAGAATGCCAGCCATGTCCGAACCGAGGGGACCCCACGCGCCCGGCGCCGGCAGCAACCTTCTGTTCCTGCGCGAGGAGGAACTGCGCCTCGCCCAGGACCTGCTGTTCTTCGCCTACCGCGACTTCACCAACGCTGCCGACGTGGTGCTGGAGGAACTCGGCTTCGGCCGGGCGCACCACCGGGTGCTGCATTTCGTCGGCCGCAGCCCGGGCATCACCGTATCCGACCTGCTCGGCATCCTGCGAATCACCAAACAGAGCCTGTCGCGGGTGCTGTCGGTGCTGCTGCAGCAGGGCTACGTCGCACAGACCCCGGGCCGCGCCGACCGCCGCCAGCGCCTGCTGACTCTGACCGCCGCCGGCCAAGCGTTGGAGCGCCGATTGTATGAGCGCCAGCGGGAGCGCCTCAGCGCGGCCTATCGCGAGGCCGGCGCCGCGGCGGTGGACGGATTCCGCAAGGTGATGCGCGGGGTGATGGACGACGCGGCGCGGGCCTATCTGGATCACCCGGACCGCGACGCGACCTATCGCAGCGGCCGCGAGCCACGAATCCGCTCGGCGTGACACGAACCGCTGCCCGGATGCGGCGAAATCCGCTACGCTGGGCGCATGGCTCACGAGGCACACATCCTGGTGGTCGACGACGACGCGCGGCTGCGCGGCCTGCTGTCGCGCTACCTCGCGGACCAGGGCTTCCGCGTCACCACCGCCTCCGACGCCGCCGACGCGCGCGACAAGCTGCGTTTCGTGCATCCCGACCTGATGGTGCTCGACGTGATGATGCCGGGCGAGAGCGGCCTGACGCTGACCGCCTCGCTGCGCAGCGATCTCGGCGACATCGTTCCGGTGCTGTTGCTGACCGCGCGTGGCGCGCCGGAGGACCGCATTGCCGGCTTCGAGGCCGGCGCCGACGATTACCTGGGCAAGCCGTTCGAGCCGCTCGAGCTGGTGCTGCGGATTCGCGCCCTGCTGCGCCGCGCCGCCGCCGCGCCCGCCGCAACCGTGGCGCCGAGCGGTCCAGTGCCGCTCGGGGGGCTGAATTTCGACGTCGCACGCGGCGAGCTGACCGGCCCGGCTGGGATCATCCGCCTGACCGGCGGCGAATCGGCGCTGCTGACCGCGCTGGCCAGCAAGCCGAACGAGGTCTTGACGCGCGACGACATTGCCGCGGCCCTCGACATGGACGACTCGGGCGAGCGCGCCATCGACGTGCAGGTGACACGGTTGCGCCGCAAGATCGAAACCGATCCGCGCGAGCCACGGTTCCTGCACACCGTGCGCGGGCGCGGCTATGTGCTGAAGCCGGGGCTCTGAGCCATGAGCGCCGGCAGCAACATCGATGCGAAGGGCCGATCGCGCTTCCCTCCGACCACGGTCAATGGCCTGCCGCCGATCGCGGAGACGCACCTGCCGCCGCTTACGGCGAGGCCGCGCTTCGATGCGGCGCGACGGTTTCGCGTCCTGATCAAGCGGATGCTGCCGCGCTCGCTGCTGGGCCGCAGCCTGTTGATGATCCTGCTGCCGTTGCTGATCCTGGAAGGCGTCGCTTTGCAGGTCTTCTATGGCAACCATATCGACGTCGTGTCGCGACGGCTGACCGGGTCGGTCGCGGGCGAGTTGGGCTTCACGATCGATCTGATGCGCCGCTTCCCAGGGCCGGACAACACCGCGTGGATCCTCGATTTGGCACGCAGCCGGTTTGATCTCGACATCGCGCTCGATCCGGGGGGGCAATTGATCCACCGGAAGTCGGCCAACGTGCTCGGTCCAATGGATGACGACCTGAAGGCGGCGTTGCAGCAGTCGTTGCACCTGCCGTTCTTCATGGACTGGACCTCCGATTCCCACGTCGTGCTGGTGCAGATCCAGGTGCCGGATGGCGTGCTGCAGGTGCGCGCGCCGCGCAAGCGGCTTTATACCGAGACATTCTATTTGTTCGTGCTGTGGGTGGTCGGCATCGCGGCCGTGGTATTCTCGATCGCCGCGCTGTTCATGCGCAACCAGGTGCGTGCCATCCGCCGCCTCGCCGCCGCGGCCGAGGCATTCGGCCTGGGTCGCGACGCCGACATGATCAAGCCGGAGGGTGCGCTGGAGGTGCGCCGCGCGGCGACCGCATTCAATCGGATGCAGGAACGGATCCGCCGCTTCCTGGTGCAGCGGACCGAGATGCTGGCCGGCGTGTCGCACGATCTGCGCACGCCGCTGACGCGGCTGCGGCTGGCGCTCGCGATGCTGCCGGCGCGCGATGACCTGCGCGAGGACATCGCCGAGATGGAGGCGGATGTCGCCGAGATGGAGCGCATGATCGGCGCCTACCTGGCGTTCGCGCGCGGCGAGGGCACCGAGCAGGCGGAGCCGGTCGATCTGTCGGCGCTGCTCGAGGACGTGGCCGCCCGCGCGCGCCGGGCCGGGGCCGATGTGGCTCTCGATGTGCCGGAGGCGCTGACGTTGCCATTGCGTGCCGATGCGACGCGGCGCGCGATCACCAATCTGCTCGATAACGCGCGGCGGCATGCGCGCCATATTGTGCTGGCGGCGTCGCCGCAGGGGCAGCGCGGCGTGCAGGTAACGGTGGACGATGATGGACCGGGCATTCCACCGGACCAGCGGGAGAGCGTGTTCCGCGCATTCGAGAGCGGTGCGATCGACGGGACGGGGCTGGGCCTCACGATCGCGCGCGACATTGTGCGGGCGCATGGCGGGGATATCGTGCTGGAGGACAGTCCGATGGGTGGGCTGCGGGCGCGGATCCGGTTGCCGGTGTAGGGATGGGACGGTGTAGGAGGCGATCGTGTTATACACCGGATGGAGGTTCATCGCGAAACTTCTAAATCGTTATGGCCGGGCTGGTCCCGGCCATCTCCGCACCACCGGTACCGCAATAGCTGGCCCGGACAAGCCGGCCATAACGGTCGAGAGTCGACGTCTAACCGACCTGGTAAAATTATCAGCGCCATTTCGTTGCCGCATAGATGCAATCATGCTGCGGTCGCATCCGGTAAACTGGAACCCCTATGAAATGAACCCGCACTGCAGCAGCCGAATCCCACAAGGACGGACGTTTCGGCGTGACCGATGACACAAGCGGCCGCGTCCGGCGCGGTTTCACCACAGCGATTTTACTTGACACAAAACCGTCGCAAAGCGTAGGATTTTGGCCATCAACAGATACAGGAGGGTGCACAAGAAGCATGACTCCACCGGGTATAATTAGATTTGCCGGCTGCCGTGGCACCGGCAATGATCTTACAAGTCCACGTTATAATCGGGGCATGTGTCCTGATCGCGAAGCCGAGCTTCGCAAAGCGACCCCCGCTTAACGCCAATCGCGTGCGGGGGTCTTTGCATAACCTCCCTATACCCGTCGGATCAGCAGCACCCGTAATCCGCGGCCGGACGCTATCCCGCCGCCGCCAATAACGACCGCCGCGACGACAGAAATTCCTCCACCGCACCCGCAAGCTTGTCGCACTCGGCATCACCGATCGGCAGCGACAGCGTCATCATGCCGCGCCGCGCCAGCCAGATCCCCTGCGCGAGCATGTCGAAGAAGAACAGCTCCTTAAGCTTCGCGTCCCCCTTCGCCGCATCAGCCGCGTTCCGCACCTTCCCACGCATCATGTGCACCGACATCATCGACCCGCGGCCGGTGAACTGCATCGGCGCGTCCGCCGCCCGGCACAGCGCATTCAGCCGCTCGCGCAACGCGTCGCCACGCGCATTCAGCGCCTGCGCCGCCGCCGGCGTATAGACCTCGGTCAGCCCCGCCCATCCTGCCGACATCGTCAGCACGTTATTGTTGAACGTCCCCGCGTGCGGCAGCGCATCGGGCCGCCGAGGATCGAACATGTCAATAATATCCCCGCGCCCCCCGAACGCGCCGAACGACATTCCGCCACCGATATATTTCCCCAACGTGGTCAGATCGGGCCTCACCCCATGCACCGACTGCAATCCGCCCGGTGCCAGCCGCGAGGTCATCACCTCGTCGAAAATCAACAACGCCCCCACCCGCTCGGTCGCCGCGCGCAACGCATGCAGATACGCCGGCTCCGCCTGGATGCAGCCCCCGCCGCCCATCATCGGCTCCAGGATCACCGCCGCCAGGTCGGTCGCATGCCGGTCGATCAAAGCCACCGTCGCGTCGACGTCGTTATATGGCGCCAGCACGAATTCGAACGGCGCGTTGATCGGACTGCCATTGCCGGAGAAGGTGAACACCGCGCCATGGTAGCCGCCCTGCATCACCATCACCTTGGACCGCCGCGTGAAGGCGCGCGCAAGGCTGATCGCCATCAGGTTCGCCTCGGTGCCGGAGTTGGTGAAGCGCACCCGCTCCAGCGCGAAGCGATCGCACACCGCGCGCGCAAACCGCGCCTCCAGCAAATTGTGCGCGCCCAGGTTGATCCCGCCGTCCAAAGCCTTGTCCACGGCGGCGCGGATCACCGGATGCGAGTGGCCGTAAATCCCCGCCGTGTACTCCCCCAGGAAATCGACATACTCGGCGCCGTCCATGTCCCAAAGCCGGCAGCCTTCACCGCGGGCGATGGCGATCGGGAATGGCGCATAGAACAGCACCGTACGGGTGTTGCCGCCGGGCATGACCGCGGTCGCCTCGACATGGCGCGCCAGGCTCCTCGCGTTGCGGGCGACGTAGGCTTCCTTCGTTTCGGCCAGCGCCGTGTCGATGTCGGCGTTGCGCAACTCGGCCTCAGCCATCACGTCCTCCGCATTTGTGCTGAAACCAGTTTGCGCGTGACACGCATCGGCCGGCAACACCTACCCAGGCCGTCCCCAACGCGATACATCCGCATGATGACCTAGTGGATACAAAGGAAAGTGGCCCACATGGACCTTAAAGACCACATCAGGGGGATCCCGGACTTCCCCAAGCCCGGCATCCTTTTCTACGACATCGCCACTCTGCTGCGCGACGCCGATGCCTGGCAGGTCGCCATGGGCCGGATGGCGAAAGCGGTGCGCGCGCACCACCCGGACCTGCTGGCGGGTGTGGAAAGCCGAGGCTTCCTGATCGCCGCGCCGCTGGCCCTGAAGCTCGGCTGCGGTTTCATCATGCTGCGCAAGCGCGGCAAGCTGCCGGGGCCCACGGTCGCGCTGGACTACGCGCTCGAATACGGCACGGACCGGATCGAGATCCAGGCCGATGCGGTGACGCCCGGCCAGCGCGTGGTGGTGGTAGACGACCTGCTCGCCACCGGCGGCACCATGGCGGCCGGCATCGCCCTGCTGCGCAACGTGGGCGCCGTGGTCCCGGCCGCCGCGGCGCTGATTGAACTCAGCTTCCTCAACGGCCGCGACCGGCTCGACGTGCCGTGCGATGCGCTCGTTTCCTACGACAAATAGGCGCTGCGACACCGCGCCGCGCACCCCTGCGCCACCGTGCTGCCGCCGCAACTTTGCCGTGAACGCCGGATCAGTCTAGGAGGAGCCCTGGATTCGGCCCTCTGCCGGCCATCGGCTCTCGCGCAGCAGGAGGCGCTGGCTTGACGAACCGCCTGCCGCCCCTCGCGCGGCGACATATTCTTGGTCTGCTGGCTGGCCCGCTGTTGCTGGGCCGGGGTGGCGCGGTGTGGGCGGCGGCGCCCTCGCCCATATCGGCCGCGGTCGCCGCGGTGCCGTTCCCCGAGGGCGCGACCATCCTGGTTGCAGGTCCCGATGGCGGGCGGCTCGGCCGCTGGGGCGACACCATGGCCGCCGCGCTGGACCAGACGCTGCCGCCCGGCACCAGGGTCCGCACCACCTGCACGGGCGGCATCGATGGCGTCACGGGGGCCAACCAGTTCGAGGCACGCGTGCCCCCGGACGGCGCCACCTTGCTGCTGGCGCCCGGCGCCGCGGCGCTCGACTGGCTGGTCGGCGACCCGCGGGCACATTTCGACGCCGAGCATTGGGTGCCGGTCATGGCAGGTGTGACGCCGGCGATCGTCATGGCACGGGCCAATGTCACCCTTGGCACAAGCGCTGCGGTCCGGGTGGCCGCGTCGGGTCCGGTCGGACCTCAACTGCCGGCGCTGCTCGGGCTGGAGCTGCTCGGCGCCGAGGTGACCCCGGTGTTCGGCCTGGCTGACCAGGACGCCGCCAGGGCGGCCTTCGTCGCCGACAAGGTGGATGTCGTGTTGGCCTGGGGCCAGAGCGTTCCCGCGCAGGTGGATGCGCTGTGCGAGGCGGGTGCCAAGCCGTTGTTTGGCCTCGGGTCACTGGACGCCAACGGCGTGGCGGGCCGCGACCCTGCATTCCCCGACGTGCCGACCCTGTCGGAGCAATTCGTCGAGCTGCATGGCGCGAAGCCGTCCGGCGTGCGCTTCGATGCCTGGCGTGCCACGGCATGTGTCACACGACTTGAATTTGGCCTGGTGCTGCCGCGGCTGACCTCGGCGGCGATGGTCGCGCTGTGGCGCCGGGCCGCCAGCCAGGCCGCCGGCCAGCCCGGCGTGCAGGAATTTGCCAGCAGGGTCGCTGTCCTCCCGTTGGAGGGCGTCGCCGCGGCTGCCGCGATGACCGGCGTCGCGGTTGATCCTGGCGCCCTGCTGGAGTTGCGCGGCTGGCTGGCGACGCGCTTCAACTGGCGCCCCACCTGAACGCGACCGCCGACGTCTTTCCTCTCCCTCCGGCAGAGGTCGCCGCGAAGCGGCGGGTGAGGGTGCGCGGCACGCCCCAACCATTGGAATATCAGCAGATCCCTCACCCGGAGCGCAACGCCAGCCATATCGAGAACTGCCAACCCCACACCGGATGATCCTGCCGCAGCCGGGTCCGCCGTGATGTTGCCCAGGTGGCGACATCGTTCACTTCATTTTCGTTCATTCTGGCGTCGTTCACCCTTCATTAACCGGCTTATGCGACAATCCGAATTACTCCCTCGCGCCAGGCCGGCGCGCCCACAATGATCGCCTGTCATCATGCCGAACGATCTCAGCGTTAACGCCGTGACCCAGGTCAACCTCGGCAACGATGCCGTCGTGCCCAGCAAACCCATGCCGACGGCAGCCCCGGTCGAGCAGGCCGCACCGACACCCTTCCCTTCGCTCAATCCATCGCTGCAACTGGACTCGGCATTGGGCATTGTCGTGCTCGAATTCCGCAACTCTTCCGGCACGATCACCAGTTCGATCCCAAGTCAGCAGCAACTCGCCGCCTATCGGCAATGGCAGGAGGTCCATGTCGGCCCGGCTCCGCAGCTCGGCGCGTCGGGTGCGAGCGGCGTTTCGCCACCAGTGGCTGCCGCGACGTCAGTCGCCTCCGTCACCCCGCAGCCGGCGCCCACGCTCGCGCCCAGTCAGACACTGGAGCTCATCCAGACACAGGCACCCGCACTGGCATCAACTCACGCCATGGCGGAGACCCAGACACCCGCACCGGCGCCACCGGCGACAGCCTCCCAAACCCTGCCGGCGACAGACACGCGTGGTAACGGATCACCGGTCTGACCGGCACTTACGCCCGCGGTCGAAATAATCGACTGATACCCGCACGGACAGCTTGACTCTCGGTTCGTTCGCACGGCTGCTTCATCCGATAGGGGTCGGGCTTGTCCCGGCCATCTATTACGGCACCGGAATCTTGAGTAACGGCGTCTTTCGCAATCTCGGCGCGGTGGGAATGGCCGGAACAACAAGCCCGCCCATGACGACCTGAATGTTCCGGCCGATGCGTCAATCCTTCCGCTGCGTGGTTTGGCAGCAGCGCCAATCATCGCAGGGCCAAACCGGTCTGGTCACGCTTGACCCATCGACCGCGGGCCCGAAGCCCGTCGGCCTTACCGAACCACCCACCGCGGCATAAACCCTGCAGCCGGGGCTCTCACATCAGCCGCTCGGTCCAGGTGCGCGGCGTGCGCTCGTTGCGGATCTCGATATCCAGGTGATAGCGGAACTTGCGCGGGCCGACCTGACGGATGTGCGCAACGATATCGTCGAGACCATCCTCCAGCGTGCGTGTCGTACAATACCCCAGCAGCTCGCGCGCCTTGAGCGACGAGCAGTAGGCCTGGCGCACCTCCTGCGGCCGGTCGGTCAGGTGGATCGCCTGGCCCTCGAAGCCGATCGTCGCCTTGAGCTGGCGGAACAACTGGTTGATCGAGACGAATTCCTCGTCCGGACCGATATTCACCACCTCGCCCAGCCCGCGCGGCGTCAATCCCATGGCGAGCAGGCAGGACAGACAGTCCTCGATATGGCTGAAGCAGCGCATCTGCTCGCCATCGCCATAGATGAATGGCGACCGCCGCTGCAACATAAGGTTCGCCATGATCGAGGCGACGTTGCGGTACGGGTCGTCGAATTTCTGCCGGGCGCCGATGATGTTGTGCGGCACGGCGATGGCGTATTCGACGCCGTGCACGTTCGCCAGGTTGATCAGCGCCTGCTCGGCAGTCACCTTGGCGATACCATAGGGGTCCTGCGGCCGCGGGTCGTAGGATTCCAGGAACGGCACCGCATTGGTGCCGTAGCGCGCCATCGAGGAGCAGAACACGATGCGCCGCGCACCGTCGGCGATGGCGGCGGAGAACACCGACACCGAACCGGTAACGATATTGTCCATGATCATCGCCGGCGCGAACACCGACAATCCCTCATACGCCGTCGCCGCGCAGTGATAGACCAGCTCGCAGCCGCGCATCACCTTGGCCATCGCGTTGAAGTCGCGGCAATCGTATTGGTAGAACTCGGCCTCGGGCGGCACGTTGATCAGTTCGCCGCCCAGCAGGCTGTCGCAGCCCACCACCATGTGTCCCATCGACAGCAGGCGTTCCGCCAGATGGCTGCCCAGGAAGCCCGCGATACCGGAAATGAAGATGCGCATGACGCGGCGCGGCGTTCAGCGTTCGAGCCGGGCGCGCAATGCCTGGCCACCTTTGTTGAACACGCGGCGGACCGAGATCGACTCGAATTCCAGCGACGCGGCCAGGGCGCGCAGCTTGCCCTCGGTGTAGGCGGTGCGATGGTACTGACCGGAACCGTTCTGATTGCCGAAGAACATGGTTTGCAGAATGCCCCAGCGCTGATCGAGCACCCGGCCGCATCCCGCGTAGTGGTCGGTCGCGCCGACCACGTAGAATTCTCGCCAATCATCGTTGGCGGCGAGAAACGTGGTGCAGACCCATTCGAAATCGGGCACTTCCAGCGTGAACGTGCCGCCGGGACGCAATACGCGCGCGACCTCGCGCCATACCAGACGTTCCTCGGCAAAGGAGAAATGCTCGAGCACATGCTCGGCAAGCACGGCGTCAACCGAGCCGTCCGCGTAGGGCATGTCGGTCGCATCGATGTCCTCGACCACGCCGGGCTGGCGCGCGTAATGGTCGATGTTGATCCAGCCGGGCAGCGTGTTGGTGCCGCAGCCAATGTTGAGGCGAAGTGGCAGGTCGGTCATGACATCCATCGGTCGATTCCTTTTAGGCAGGCGGGACTAGGCAGGGCTGGAGAAGGCCGAGGGCCAATTGGCGGGGAATGGCATCGGCAGGCTCGCGACGTCGCACAACCGGGCGACAGACGCGGGGATATGATGCGGGACCGCTTCCGGAACGATAATTGCCACGCCGTGCAGCGTCTCGCGAAGCGACTGCCGCATCCAGGCCGCTTCGAACGGGGAACTGTCCCGCAGCGCCGCCAGCAGGTGCGGCAGGGCGGCGTGCAGCGCCTCGCCCTCCCCGATCAGCGCGTTCAGCCACCGGCCGCGGAAAATCGCCCGCGCGTCCTGCATGAGTTGCAACCGATCGGCGTGCGACAGTCGGGTTGCGACGGCCATTTCCAGATGCGCGTAGGCGGTGGTGATCAGCGGCGTGCGCCAGCGCTGTTCCGCCAGCGTATCATCCAGCGGCAGCCCGGCGCGAGCCTGCTCGGTCGCGGCGCGGGCAAGCTGCGCCACCGGCTTGCCGCCGTCGCGCCGCAGATACAGCGGCTGCGGCACATGGCGGATCTCCCCGGCCAGCGCCAGTTCCGCCAGCAGCACATGATCCCAGCCGGCACGCTGGCGGATCGGCGACAGGCGATCGACCGCCGCGCGCCGGTAGATGCCCCAGAACGATGGCGAGGAGGTGTAGCGCGCCATCACCTCCCGCGCGCGCGCCAGCGGGTCCGCCGCCACGGCATGCAGTCGATGTTCGGGCGGGTAATGGCCGGCGATCGTGTTGTCGCCGCGAAACACCAGACCGCCGGCATGGCACATTGCCGCGCCCGGATGCGCCAGCAGCACCGCCATCACGCGCTCGATGAAGTCAGGCGCGAGCATGTCGTCGCCGGATTTCGGCATCACGAAGTCGGCGTCGCCGAACCAGAACGCGCGCTGGAAGTTGGCGATCGCACCGCCGTTGCAGCGGTTGTGTTTCAGCCGGATGTTGGAATGAGCGGCCGCGTAGTCCGCCAGCACCGCCGCCGTGCCATCGGTCGAGCCATCGTCGATCAGGGTCAGTGCGACCGCCGGCCAGGTTTGCGCCAGCACGCTCTCGATCGCCGGCCCAACGGTTGCAGCCCCGTTGTAGACGAACAGGTTGATATCGACGCACGGCGGTGACGGCATTGGCGCTTCCTGGTGCTGCAACGATTATCGCGCCGAGTGGGTTGATGGGCGGTTAACGGACGCCACCAATCGGTTCATAAGGTCAGACCAGGTGCCACGCACCGAATGCGATCCGGACCCACAACGATGGACTGCTTGTCGCGCCGCGCATCACGCGCGCGACGCACACCAATCGCGCCACGTGCGCCGCAGCGCCGCACCAAGGTGCCGGCCGAATCGCGGCGCATCGCACAGCGGACTGGCCTTCACCCGCGCCCGCAGACCGGCCCGCAGCGCTGCCAGCGCCGGCAGGTCGGCCGCCCGGGCAAGTGCGATGCTGACGTAGCCCGCCAGATCGTCGGCCACCCAATCGCCCAACCCGACATTGCTCAGATGGCTGGCCGAATGGCGCGAGGCAAAGATCTCGCCCGGCAGCGTCACCGTCGGCACGCCCATCCACAGCGCCTCGCACGTCGTCAGGCCACCGGAATAAGGAAACGGATCCAGCACGATGTCGATCTGATTGTATTCGCCGAGGAAAGCGCGATGCCGCGATGCCCCGCGCAGTTCCACCCGCGCCGCGGCGATGCCATGCGCGGCGAACGCGGCGTGCATATGCGCCGCCGCCTCGTGGTCGCTGAACTGGTGCGTCTTCAGCACCAGCCGCGCGTCCGGCATCGCCCGCAGGATGCCGGCCCAGGTCGCGATGGCGCGCGGCGTGATCTTCGCCAGGTTGTTGAAGCAGCCGAAGGTGACATATCCGTTGGCCAGCGCCGGCAGCTTTCCGACGTCCGGAGCATAGGGCGGCGGGCTATAGCAGATGTATCCGTCGGGCAGCTGCAGCAGCCGTTCGCTGTAGAGACGTTCGAACCCCGGCGGCGTCTCCCAGCGGTCGGTGATGAACCAATCCATCTCCGCCAGCCCGCTGGAGTGGTTCTGCATGCCGACCCACTTGATCTGCACCGGCGCGACGCGATGCGCGCAGGCAAGCACGCGGCCGGCATCGCCGTAACCACCCAGATCGATCAGCACGTCGATCCCCAGCGAGCGCCCCAGCGCGGAGATCCCGGCGTCGTCGGTCGAATCGACGTCGTACCAGCCGCGCGCGATCGCCCGGAAACGCCGGGCAATCGCATCGTGCGCCGCGTGCTGCGCCAGCACCACGAGTTCGAACGCCGCGGGATCCAGCGCCTCGAAGCCGGCGATGGTCATCCAGCCGACCGGATGGGTGCGCAACGAGCCGGAGAGCACGCCAAGCCGCAGGCGGCGGTCCGGATCGGCCAGGTTGGCGAACACCGGCGGCACACCCCGCGTTGCGCGATCGGAACAGGCGACCAGCGCGGCAAGCAGCTCTGACCCGGTGACCCCGTCCAGGTAGGGCAGCGCGTTCACCAGCGCCCGCCGCGGCAGCCCCGCCTCGGGCGCCAGCGCGATCGCCCGTTCGGCGATGCTCACCGCGTCGGCCTGCAGGCCGCAGCACACCGTGGCGGTGGCCAGATTGCACAACGCGCCAACCTGGTCGCCATGCGCTTCGATCAGCGCGGCCAACTCGGTGCGCGCCTCAGCATGGCGATGCTTGCGCATCAGCACGGCGGCCAGATCGTTGCGCAGCCGCGGCTCAGCCGGATCGAGCTCGATGGCACGGCGCAACCATTTCTCCGCCTCGTCGAGCCGCGTGGTGCGCGCCAGCGCGCTGGCCAGCAGAAGCGTCGGACGTGGCGCGTCCGGTGCCAGCGTGACGGCCACCTCCAGCGCATCGACCGCTGCGTCGTGCCGGCCCATGCGCTCCAGCAGCACGCCGCGCGCCGTGGCACCGATGGGATCGAGCGGATCGGTGACCGCCGCGCGCTCCAGCCGTGCCAGTTCAGCCTCGACGGTGCCGCCGACGCAGGCGGCGTCGATCATGTGCAGCGCGGGTTCCAGCCAGCGAGGCGCCAGGCCACGAGCTTCCGCGAAGGCCTCCAAAGCTGCCGCCGCATCACCGGTCTGCAGCGCCGCCAGCCCCAGCGCGTCCCACGCCTCGGCGTTGTTCGGCGCAATGGTGCAGCAGCGCAGCAGCAGGGCCATCGCGCCGGGCGCGTCGCCGCTGCCCAGGCACAGCACGCCAAGGCTGACCAGCGCTTCCTCGCGCCGTGGATTGATCGCGAGCACCGCCTCATAGGCCAACGCGGCGGCTGCCATGTCGCCGGCGGCGCGCAGCGCCTGCGCCAGCCGCAGCTTCGGTTCGTCCCAATCGGGCAGAAGGTCGGCAATCTCCTGCATCTGCCGCCGCGCAACGGCGCGATCGCCCGCCTGGTCCTCGGCCAGCGCCAGATTGAGCCGTGTCACCGGCGTCGCATCGCCGGCTGCCACCGCTTGGCGCAGTACCACCAGGGCCTCGGCGGGTCGACCGTCCGCCAACAGCGCAACGCCACGCGCCGCCGTCAGCGTGCCAGTGCCGCGCTCCACGCTCGGCAGCCCGGCGGCGTGCAGATCGGCCAGCGGGACCACGTCGTGCGCCTGGGGCGCCGCGCGGTCGAACATCGTGTCAGCCGCCGTCATGCGGGCGCTCGAGCACGATCAGGAAGCCCGGCACCGGCGCGCCCGCGTCGTTGCGCTGCACTTCCGCGTCGATCGCGCGCACCGTGAACCCCGCCGCAACCGCCGCCCGCGCGACATAGTCCCGCGCGTGCGCGAATCGGAGGCCAAGCACCCAGTCGCCATTGCCGAAATTCGGGCCCACCAGTTCCTCGGCCGAGCACATGAACAGGCCGCCGGGCAGCAGGCGCTGGAAGACCGCCTCGAACAGCGGCGGCAGCGGCCCGAGATAACACAGCACATCGGCCGCGAGGATCAGCCGCCATTGCCGTGGATCGTCGGCCAGGAATTCCAGGATGTCGGCCTCGTGCAGCCCGGCGTAAAGCCGCTTGGCCGCCGCCCGTTCCAGCATGCGGGGCGACAGGTCGACACCGACAAACGGGCCGAACGGCAGATCCGCCAGCGCGACCGCCGCCAGCCCGGTGCCGCAACCCAGATCCAGCACCGGCCCCAGCAGGCGTTGTTGCGTCGCCGGATCGCCGGCCGGGTCCGGAACGTCCAGCGCCGCAAGCTCGCGCGAAAAATGCGCCTGGACGGCGGTGCGTAACACGCCGGGAATACGATAGCCGAGGCTGATCAGGTGTGGCTCGAAGCGGCTGGCGTAACCATTGAATACCTCGCGCACATACGCCGCGGACGCGCGCGTGGAATCCGACCGCTCGGCGGCGGCAGCGACCATGTGGCGGACGTGCGGATCTTCCGGACCCAGCTTCAGCGCGTCGGCGTAGGCCTCGGCGGCTGCCTCATGCTGGCCGAGGCTGGACAAGGCGTAGCCCATCAACCCGAACGTGTCAGCGTCGGCGACGCCGGCCAAGCGCGCGGCTTCGGCCTGCGTGACGGCGGCAGCGAAATGCCGCTGGCGCAGCGCCAGCAGGATGGTGGCATTGCGCAATTCCAGACTGCCGGGCGCCGCCGCGATCCCCGCGGCACAGGTCGCCGCAGCCGCCTCGGGTTGGCCGGCGGCGGACAGCGCATTGGCGAGGCCTTCCCGATACGACGGGTTCGCCGGCGCGTCGCCGACCGCCTCGGTCAGACAGCGGACAGCATCGTTATGCAGCCCCAGTTCCAGCAACAGCACGCCCAGCAGCGCCTTGGCCGCCGGATTGTGCCGGTCATGCAGCACCGCGTCGGCAGCGTCGACCGCGGCACCGGAAATATCGCCAAGCTGGTGGCGCGCATCGGCGCGCAGCATGTACAGGTCGGCACGCGGCGTCACCGCGATCGCTTCGCCGAGTGCCGCGATGCTCGCCGCGGGCCGCCCCTCGCGCAGTGCCAGCCGCGCCGCCAACGAGGTCATGCGCGGCGTGCGCGGTGCCATGCGCTCGGCCGCCGCCAGAAGTGCACTTGCCGCGGCCGGGCGCCGCGCACCCAGCAGTTCGTCGGCACGTCTGGCCAGCGTCTCGGGATCGGCCGTGGTGTCGAACAGGTCCATAAGAGGCTCCTTTTGAGCGGACTTGGAACGGTCCCCGTTGGCAGGTTGGGTGTGATAGGTTGGGCGTGCTCAGGTTGTGCGTGCTCAGGCCGGGTGCCGGGTCACGCAATCATTGCAAATTCGCGATAAAACGTGACGATAAAGCATCATCTTTTTCGCGGCGGCGGTTGCGCTGGCCCTACGCACGGCACCTCCGACATAGCCATCCGTCGGCTCGTGCCGCGGACCGCCATCCCGGTTCGGCGCGCATCCGCGCCACCCGCCCGGCAAAACGCCTTGCGTCATCGCCGGTTGTCAGCGCTGGTCGGTAAGCCCCTCGACAAAGTTCTGGTTGATGTCGATCAGGAATTCAAAATTCGGCCGTTCGCGATCCATCTCGCGCTGCACGGCGATGCTGACCGAAACGATAGAGGCGCGCAGTTCCGTCGGCAGTCCGCTCTCCGGGTCATGCATCAGATCGGAAACTGTGAGCCAGAGCCGGCGGTTGTCGGCGAGCGCGCGCGACCGCGGGATCGAACCCGCGTTGCGGGCGGATTTCAACGCACCGATGGCGTGACGAAACACATCCGCCTCCTGCTCGCGCTGGCTGCGGTGGGTCGCGGCGGATTGATAGGCGCGCGACGCATGTCTTACGGTCTGCATGGTTCCGATGGCTCCTGCTCAGGAAAGTTGGCGATCACGGTGACACGGCCGAGCACCGTGTCCTCGTGGCGGATGATCCGCCGAGTGAGCTTGAGCGCGCGGTAGCAATCGTCGGACTGCGCGGCCGCCAGCGCCTGATCGAGGATCTCGCGGGCGAGCGCCGAGGTGGTTGCTTCCTTGAACGCGTCGACCAGGCCACGGGCGTCGATCAGCGCCTGTTCGCGTTCCCCGTCGATGCCGATATAGGCTGATTGCAGTGCGAAATAGATGCGGCGCGCCGGGCTGTCCGCCTGATCCGGCAGCATGATCTGCTTGCCGAACAGAAAGCGTGCCTTGGCGGTCAATTCAATCCGCGACTTGGTGCGGAACCGAATCGGTGCGCCGTTGACGATCATCATGTCGCCCTGTCGCATCTCCAAGACCAGGTTCGACATGGGTGCCTTCTTGTCCTGTCTGCATGCGTCGCGTTGGTCTTGTCCCCGCGCATACCGCGACGCGAGGTGAGGCACGTCGCGCGATCCGGCGTGGGCCGCGCCGCGCGATCGGTGGTAGGCTGCGCCCCGCAATCCTTGGTGGGCCGCGCCCCGCGACGGGCGTTTTTCGCGTCCCACGATGGGCGTTTTTCGCGTCCCACGATGGGCGTTTTTCGCGTCCCGCGAGGGGCGTTTTTCGCGTCCCGCGATGGGGGTAATTCGCGTCCCCGCGACGGGGTGGGCGTCCTGCCCACCCGCGGCACGTTTATGCGTTCTTGACGAGCGTAAGCAGAAGCTGTGGCGTCTGGGTCGCCAACGTCAGCGACTGTGTGCCGAGCTGCTGCTTGATCTGCAGCGCCTGCAACAACGCCGATTCTTGCGCCAGGTTGGCATCGACCAACGAACCCAGACCAGTGTCCAACGCACTGACCTTGTCGTTGTTGTAGCTGACCTGGTTGTTGACGTAGTTGGTCGACGAGCCATAGTTATTCATCGCCGAGCTGACGGAATTGAACTGGTTGATGAACGTGCCCGTGGCAGTGATCAGCGAGGCGACCGTCGAGGCGCCACCAAGCTGCGTCGAGGTGAAGGACAGCGAGGTGAACACCGTGGAACCACCGAATGTGGCGATGCCATAGGTGGATCCCACCTCATTGCGGACCACCGCGATCCCGGAGAAGGTGCCGCTGCTGCCGGTGATGTTCCCGATCAGCGTCTGCCCGTTGTAGTCGGCGTCCTGCACGTCGCTTTTTACGTTCGCCAGCAGCGATGAGTACTGCGATTGATACTGCGTTCGCTCGTTGCCGCTGGTCGCACTGCTCGCCAGATTCACCAGAACATCGCGCATGCTCGACATCAGGTTCGAGATATCGTTCAACGCCGAACTGGTGGTCGACAGCAGCCCCTGGGTACTTCCAAGCTGCTGGTTAGCGGTGGTCAGCGCGCTGACCGAGGAGCGGACCGACTGCGCCACGGCATACGCCGCGCCGTCATCGGTGGCGTCCGCCACGCGGTAGCCGGTGGAAATCTGCTTCTGCACGCCGTTAAGCTGTGAGTTGGTCGCGTCCAACGCATCCAGCGCGATCATTGCGCCGGTGTTGGTGTTTACGGAATTCAGAGTGCCGGACATGGTATTCTACCTCTTGCCCACAAAGTTACGAACTACCTCGCGTTTTGCGGGCTGGGAATGCACATTACCCCCCAGGGGTTAACGCTCCATGAAGGCCGCACATCATGTCGGAAGGAATTTCACCAGGCTCAAATCGCTCATCCCGGCGATCAACTGGTAGGACGACTGCATCTGCGTCTGCACCAGCGTCAGGTTGGACAGGGTCTGCGCCATGTCGACGTCCTGCACCCCCGACACCTGGGTCGTGAGCGCGGTCTGCGTGTCGGACAACTGTGTCTGCGTCGCCGTCAGTGCGGTCTGGGTGTTGCCCAGCACACCGGCATCGCCGGCCATCGCCGTCACAACGCCTTGCAGGCTGGCGGTGGTGTCCAGCACCAGCCCCTGAAAATCGGTGCCGTCGCTTGTCGCCTGCGCCGTGCTCATCGAGCCGATGGTGGCCAGCGCACGCATCAGATCCCGCATATACGACCCGGTGGTCGAAGTGCCGCCCGAGACAACCGCACTGTTGGCGCTGGCCAGCAGGCCAACCTGCACCGTCTGCCCCTGGCCGACCTGCACCACGGGCGTGCCGGCCTGCAACGTCGCCGCTGGCTGCGACATATAGGCGGAAAACGGCGAGGTCGCCGGATCGTTCGATGACGCGATCGTCAGTGTTGACGCCGCCGTCGCCGTCGCACCGTTGGTCGCGAGGGCGCCAACCGCGCTGTTGATCTGGGTGTACAGGCCCGAGGTCAAAATCTGGCTCGGATCGGGCACCGGCGGATTGGTGGAATCCGCACCGCCGAATACGTAGGTGTTCCCGTCGGTCGTATCGAGCAGCCCGGCCACCTCCTGCAAGGCCGATTGCGCCGAGGCGGCGAGCACGTCCACGTTCGCCGTATCCAGCCCGACCGCCGACGAATCCACCGTATTCAACTGCGACTCGAAGCTTGAGGCGATCGACTGCAACTGCGTCATCGCGGTCTGCGTGACCGCCATCGAGCCAGTGACCTGATTGATATTCGCCTGCCAGGTCTGCAGGTTGGCGATTTCCGGGTTCAGGTCGAGCGAGACCGACGCGCCCGCGCCAAGCCCGGCATACGTCGTGCCGACCAGGCCCGTGCTCGCCTGGTTGCTGAGCGTCTCCAGCTTTTGCCGCACGGTGGCGGCGTCCGAGATCAGGCTGCTCATCCAGCCGGCGTCGGCCGTCCCGCTGACGGCGCCGCTCATCGGCCTGCTCCGATAGAGCTTGCCAGATCGCCATCCAACCGAACCACCGTGGCCGCGCGTCTTCCGCCAATGCGCATCACTGCACCATCCCCAACAACTCGGTGAACATGTTCTGCACCGCGTCCATCACCTTGGCGTTGGCGCCGTAAGCGTTCTGCAATTGGATCATCAGCGACATCTGCTGGTCGAGGTTGACGCCGGTCTGCGAGGTGAGCTGTCCAGATAGCGTGCTCTGCACCGCCTGCTCGGTGCCGAGTTGCGCGGTCGTGCTGGCGCTATCCGCTGCCTCCTCGGAGGTGAGCGCGGTGGCAAAGGCGCCCAGCGTCGCCGGCGGGGAAAACGGCAGCGACAAGGTACCGTCGGCGCCAAGCCCGGTGGTGTTCGCCGGCGGCTGCGGCACACCGGGTTGCGCGTCGGCGCCAAGCGCGTAGTCCAGCACATTGGTGATCAGCGTGGTAAAACCCGCGGGCCCGCCGACGGGATTGGGAGTGAAGGCAGCCGCGCCGGACGGGCTGCCGGCCACCGTCGTGTTGCCGTCGACGACCAGCGACGGATCGGTCTGCACCGCGGGATTGACCTGGATCTCCGCCGCGAAGCCGACATAGCCCGATTGTGCCGGCGTGCCGCCGCCGGCCGGCACGTTGCCATTTGGATCGGTGAACAGCGTCAGCCCTTGGGCGCCAAACTGGCTCGCCAGATTCTGCGAGAACTCGTCCAGCCCCGCCTGATAGGTCGGCAAAGTGGTGTCGCGCAGCGTGATGTTGGCGCCGAGCTGGCCGCCGGTCAGTTGCTGCGTCACATCGACACCACCAAGCATGATCCCGCCGATGTCGCCATTGAGCACGGTTGCGCCAGGCTCCACGCTCGCATCGCTCACCGAAAGCGGTCCGGTGGCGGAGCCGGTCGGCAACTGGGTGCCGCTCGCCGTGCTCACCACCATGTTGCCGTTCGCCTGCACCAGCACCGTCACATTCAGCAGTTGCGACAAGGTCTGCACCACTGCGTCGCGCTGGTTCGCCAGATCGGCCGTGCTCACGCCTTCGGACTGTTGGGCAACGATCTGGGCGGACAACGAGCCGATGGTGCCGAGCGCGGTGTTCACCGAGGCGACCTCGGAGACGACGTTGTTCTCGGCGGTCTGGCGCTGCGCGGTATAGGCGTTGCTCAACGTATTGATGCCCTGGGCGAGCGTGGTGGCGCTGGAGACCACGGCACTCTGCTGCGTCGTGTTGGATGGATCGCTCAGCAAGGTGGAGAACTGGTCTTGCAGATCGCCCAGCAGACTGCCGAGATCGCTGCCGGCACCCGGCGTCCCGCTGATCGCGTCGATCGACTGCAACGCGGTCTGCGTGGTCTGCAGCCCGGCCACCGCCGCGTTCTGCTGCAGCGTTGCAGCTTGCAGCGCCAGGTTGACGTCGCGCACCGCCGGCCCGGTCAGCACGCCCATGCCAATCCCGCCGGCGGTCAGGCTGGTGCTGTCGAGGCTTTCGGTCGCATACGAAGGCGTGCTGGCATTCGCCACATTGTGCGACACCAGTGCAAGCTGCGCGCTGACATTGGCGAGTCCGCCCTCGGCGGTCGTAAGGGAGCTTATCAGGCTCATCGCGGTCGGTTCCGAGCCAGTCTACCGGCCCACGGACCTATTGCAGCATGTTGATGGTGGTTTGCAGCATCTGGTCCGCCGTGGTGACCACCTTGGCATTCGCGCCGTAGGCCTGCTGGGCGACGATCAGGTTGCTGAACTCGGTCGCGATATCGACGTTCGAGCTCTCCACGGAGCCGATCACGAGGCTGCCGGCGCCATTGGTCCCCTCCGACTGGGTGATCGGATCGCCGGAGTTGGTGGTGGCGGTGAAGGCCTGACCGTTCTGCCGCTGCAACGCGTCGGGTGCTGCGAATGTGACGATCGGCACCTGGGCAACGGTCTGGGTCTGGCCATTGTTGTAGTTGGCAACGACATCACCGGCGTTGGTGATGGAAATACCGGTGAACGCGCCCGGCGCCACGCCGTCCTGCGAGATGCTGCGCAGCGTGTAGTCGGTGCCGGCGAACTGGGTCACGCCGTTCGCCTCGCCGAAATCGCCCATGTTCAGATTGATGTTCTGCGGGCCGTTGCCGAAATCGGTGGTCAGCGTGAGGGAGGCCGGCGTGTCGGTGGTAAAGCCGGTCGCGGTGATGTTGCCACTCAGCGCGCCAAAGGCGCCGATCGTGCCGGCATTGGTGCCGTTCGGGCTGGCCGCACCAAACTGCACCTCGGCCGTGCCGACCGGGTTGGTCAGCGAGTCGGGCGAATCGACCTCGACCGTCCAGTCATTGGCGCTGTTCTGCGTCCAGTTCAGCGTCAGCGTATGGGCGTTGCCCAGGGTGTCGTAGACATTGACCTGCGACGACACCGGGGTGTTCGCCGCCGGCGTCGCGGGCAGGTTGGCCGAGAGGTTGATGTTCGCGGTGGGGACCGGGTTAAACTGGGTCTGGGTGATCTGGATCGGCGCGAGCTGCGACTGATTGGCGACCCCGGTCTGCGAGTTGACCGTCCAGCCTTGCAGATACTGGCCGGCGCCATTCACCAGATAGGCGCTGTCGTTCAACTGAAAATCGCCGGCCTGGGTGTAGTAGGTCTGCGCGCTGAAGTTGGGCTGATTGGTGACGCTCACGCCGGCTGCCTCGGACACCGCGAAGAAGCCCTGGCCGGAGATCGCCATCGCCAGCGGATCGCTGCTCTGGCTGATGGTCCCCTGCACATTGTTGGTGTAGTCGGGCAGCGCGCTGACCGAGCCGGGCTCGTTCTCTGTCGCGGTGCTGGTGGTCAGGTAATCGACGAAGCTGGTGTCCACCGCCTTGTAACCGGTCGTCTGACTGTTTGCGACATTGTCGCTGATGTTGCCGAACGCGGCGGATTGGGCGGACAGGCCGCTGACCGCGGTGTTCAGGGCGCCGAACAGAGACATGTGAAACTCCTGGGAAGGATGGGAAACGCAACACGCGCCCCAGGCCACCGCATGAAGCGTGCCAGGGCGAAGCGCGCGGAATTCCCCCCGGAATCCCCCAGGTTTGGGTCGTGGAACCCACAGCGTTCAGCGCCGGCCGGCAGATTGGACCCGGCAATTGTTGCCGCTCAGGACCAAAAAACGCCGAGCGAATGACGGAACACGGCGGGTTTCGGCTGGCCCGCCCCTTGCAGCCCGTTGCCTCGCTCTTATCCGTCTGGAGGTCGCGCCGTGCTGGGTCATCCGATCGCTTTGTCCGCCGCGACCGCGCCAGGCCTGTCAGCCCAGGAGGGGGCAGGCCAGACGGGGGTAGCCCAGGCGGGCGTCGCGACGACACGAGCGACTGGCAGTGTCCTCAGTTTTGCATCGATCCTTGCGGCTCACCGCGCGCAGGCCGAGGCGGCGGTAAATGCAAACGCGCCGAGTGGCCAAGCTGCGGCGGCGACCTTGCCGGGGTCGTCAAGCGCGAACGGGTTGGTGACCGCGGCGAGCACCGCGGCTTTGGCGGCGGCAGGTGCCGGCCAGGGAGCGGCTGCGCAGACCGTATCGACGCCGAATGTTGCAACGCCGGACGCGTTGGCGATGAACACGTTGATGGAGACTGCGGGGATGGGGACTGCGGGAGCGGTTGCCGCGGCAGCGCAGAACGTTTCGAATCCGAATGTTTCTGTGCCGGTCGTTATGTCCCCCGGCGCATCGATGCTGCAACTTTCCTCTGGCGCGCCGGCGACGGGGGGGATCTTGGGCAACAACGCCTCCCGCCTGGCCGCGATACAGCCTGGCCTTGACCCAGGCGTCGCGCCCGCCGCTGCACCCGCCACCATCGTCGATACGCGATCGCCAGCGCGCGGCCCGCCGGCCACCGCAGCGGACCCGGCCACAGGCCAAGCCGTCCAAACCGCCTCTGAAAACGCTGGCCAGGCCAACGCACAGGACACGGCAGGCGCGGCCGACGCCAGCGCCACCGCGCCATCCGATGCCGCCGCGTCGTCCAACGCGGCCGCCCCGGCCGTGATGGCAACGCTCGGCAACGTGCCGGCACAGCAACCAACGCCAGCGGGGCTCACGCCAGCACAGCTCACGCCCGTGCTACAGTCGCCCGTGCAACAATTGCCCGTGCAACAGTCGGCGGCGCAACAGTCGGCGGCGCAACAGTCGGCGGCCCTGCGCCGGACAGCCCTGCCGAAATCGCCCGCGGCTTCAGAGGCCGGTGATCCATCGTCGACATCAGCCTCGACCCTGGCCGCGG
>Ga0326727_10005827_pt1 | contig 34687 bp, 27 predicted proteins | sample MB2enrmetagenome_FD_207643 | JGI IMG/M metagenome (GOLD analysis project Ga0326727, IMG submission 207643) | Lab enriched peat soil microbial communities from McLean, Ithaca, NY, United States - MB29MY | ecosystem: Environmental > Terrestrial > Soil > Wetlands > Peat | place: USA: New York...
CTGAATCGATGCCCTTGGTGGCGTTGCGCGTGTCCACCACCAGCTGCGACTGCTCGACGATGGCCTTGTAGTCGTAGTCGGAGTGGTCGGTGACGATGACCACGGCGTCGTACTGGCCCAGGTTATCCAGCGGCGTGTTCGTCATGTTCAGGTCGTAGTGGCGTCCGTGGCCCACGATCGGGAAGTACGGATCGTTGTAGGAAACAAGTGCGCCCTTGTCGCGCAGCATCTCGATGATGGTCAGCGAGGGCGACTCGCGCAGGTCGTCGATGTCGCGCTTGTAGGCCACGCCCAGCACCAGCACCTTCGAGCCCTTCAGGGCCTTGCTATGCTCGTTGAGGCCGTTGGCAATCTGTTCGATCACAAAGTGCGGCATGGCCGTGTTGATCTCGCCGGCCAGTTCGATGAAGCGCGTGCGGAAGTCGAACTGCTGCGCCTTCCACGAAAGATAAAACGGGTCGATGGGAATGCAGTGCCCGCCCAGGCCGGGGCCGGGATAAAAGGCCTGGAAACCGAAGGGCTTGGTCTTGGCCGCGTCGATCACCTCGTGGATGTCGATGCCCATCTTCATGCACAGCTGCTTCAGCTCGTTGACCAGCGCGATATTCACGCAGCGGTAGATGTTTTCCAGCAGCTTGGTCATCTCGGCCACCGCCGGGCTGCTGACCGGCACCACGCGGTGGAAGATGGAGCCATACAGCGCCGCGGCTAGTTGCGTTGCCTCTGGGCTGCATCCGCCCATGACCTTGGGAATGTCGTGCCGCGCCACGGTCTCGTTGCCGGGGTCCTCGCGCTCGGGCGAGAAAGCGACATAGAAGCCCGGCTGATCGGCGGCGCGCGAGGTCTTCAGCCCGCGCGGGTTGCCGGCTTCCAGCAGCGGCACCACAACCTCTTCCGTGGTGCCCGGATAGGTGGTGCTCTCCAGCACGATCAGCTGATTCTCATGCAGCCAGGGAGCAATCGACTTGACCGTCTCGGTGATGAAGCTCAGGTCCGGTTCGTGGTACTCGTCGAGCGGGGTCGGAACGCAGATGATGACCGCGTCCATCTGCGCAATCTCGGAGTAGTCCGCTGTTGCGCGAAAGCCCGCCTTCTGCGCCTCCCGAATCTCGCTGGGAAGGATGCGCACAATGTACGAGCCGCCCGAGTTGAGCGTCGCGACCTTGCGCGGCTCAATGTCGAAGCCCGTCACCTTGAAGCGCTGGCTGCTGTAGAGCAGCGCCAGCGGCAAGCCCACATATCCCATCCCCACAATGCCCACCCGGGCTTCGCGGGACTCGATCTTTTTCTTTAGGCCGGCCAGCCGGCTCTCGTTCGCTGTCATCATGTTCTAGATTGTAGAGCCAAATACCGTTCGCGCAGTTGTAACTTTTCGGAACCGGTTTGTTCGTCCCTCGGTAGTATGATTCTCTAGTGGATCGCGGACATGGTGTCCGCCAATACAGCCTTCCCGGGGGATTATCTTGCCAGACTATCTCGTCACCGGAGCGGCAGGCTTCATCGGCCGCTCGATTGCCGCCGCCTTGCTCGCCCGTGGTGAATCCGTACGCGGCATTGACAGCTTCATTACAGGCAAGCGCTCCAATCTGGTTGGCCTGGAAGCGATGGAGTTTATCGAGGGCGACCTCCGCGATCCGGCAACCTGCGCGAAGGCCTGCGACGGGATTGAGATCGTTTTCCACGAAGCAGCACTGGCCTCGGTGCCGCGCTCAGTGGCCGATCCGGTTGCCACCAACGAGAACTGCGTCGTGGCTACGCTGAACCTGCTGGTGGCCGCCCGTGCCGCTGGAGTGCGGCGCGTAATCTACGCCGGCTCCTCCTCTGCTTATGGGGATACGCCGACCCTGCCCAAGCACGAGCAGATGCTCCCCAATCCCATTTCCCCTTATGCCGTGGCCAAGCTGGCATGTGAGCACTATTTGCGCTGTTTCACCCGGGTCTACGGGCTGGAAACCGTGGTGCTGCGCTACTTCAACGTCTTTGGCCCCCATCAGGACCCTGCCTCGCCCTACTCCGGCGTGCTGGCTGTTTTCTGCCGCAAGATGCTGGCCGGAGAGCAGCCCACCATCCATGGCGACGGCGAACAGAGCCGCGACTTCACCTACATCGATAATGTGGTCCGCGCCAACCTGCTGGCAGCCTCTGCTCCGGCCGAGAAAGCCTCGGGCCAGACGATGAATGTTGCCACCGGCCAGCGCATCACGCTGAACAACACCTTCGAGATCCTGCAGGAGCTGACTGGCTACAGCGGCCAGCCTGCCTACGGCCCAGCGCGTGCCGGCGACGTCCACGACTCGCTAGCCGATATCCGCCTGGCCGGAGAACTGCTTGGCTACGCGCCCGTCGTCGATTTTCGCGAAGGGTTGAGCCACACCGTAGAGTGGTACCGGAGCGGCGGCGGAATGGACTGAACCCTTGTCGGTGCGCGGGTTTTTCCTCGGCCCGGACATTTTCGCGTGACGGCATCTATTGACGGATTGATTTCAATCGAGCAAACTGTCGGGGATTTCCTCCGCAGCGTTTTTTCGTTTTGAATTCCGGGAGAGCCCTGCCGGAGGGACTTTGGGATAGAGGTTCCCCCACCCGTGCAGGAAGCAAACGCTGCTCCACATGATTCGCCCCAGGCGCCCGATGCGCGGCCGTTTTCCGGCTCGCAAAGATCTTCCCAGTCACTGCGCGAGGTACTGGTTCGCCGCCGGCGCTTTGTTGGCTCGGTCGTGGGGGGATTGTTGTTGTGCCTCCTCTATTGCCTCATCGCTCCCAATCAATACGAAGCCAGAGCCCGCGTGTCGTTAAGCTCCTCGCCGGCCTCTGCCCTCAATCTGGGAGCTGCGGAGCCGCTCGGGTCGGCTTCGCTTTCTTCCTCGCAGGTGCAGCAGGAAACTCTGGCCAACTTTTTTCGCACTGACCAATTGGCATGGAAGGTGATTACCAGCCTCAAGCTTTACCAGGAGCCGGGTTTCATGGGCCATTTTGACCGCCGCTTCCCAGGCTTTCATCCGGAGTCGCCCGCACCGGAGGCAAAGGCCTGGCTCCTGGAGAGATTCTCCAGGCGGCTTCGCGTGCAGACTTTGCCGCGCACGCTGCTGATTCAGATTCGTTTCCGGTCCCGGGACGCGGCTCTCTCGGCCAACGTGGTGAACGCACTGATTCGCGCTTATAGCCAGCAAGACGGCGATTCGCGCGTCCAGGCTACGCTGCAAGCCTCGGATTGGCTCGGAGGGCAACTCAAGGACTTGAAGGCCAGGGTCGATGGAGATGAACAGCGGCTGGCTACCTTCCAGCGAGCGCACAATCTGCTGACCACGCCTGAAACGCTGGCCAACGGCCAGCCGAGCGAGACGCAGCACACCTCGGCCTTCGTCGAGATCGATGAGCTGGGCCGCCAGCTGGTTGCGGCGTCCACTGACCGCATTCTGCGCGAAGCCCAGTACCGCGCGGCCTCCAAAGGCGATCCGGAGCTGGTCATTGCCTCTGATCCGCGCCTCCAGGCTGACAGCCGCGACTTTGCTACCGCACTGCTCCAGCAGATTCACGCCCGACACAGCGAATTGCAGCAGGAACAGGCCCAGCTCAGCGCCGAACATGGTCCGAACTTCCCCCGCGTGGTGGAAATCCACCATCAGATGCAGGATTTGGACCAGCAGGAACAAGCCGAGGACGCCAAGCTTGTCGAGCGATTCCGCAGTACGTGGCAGATGGCCGCCGACCGCGAGCAACTGGTGCGCAAAAACCTCGAAGAGTTGACCGGCGAAGGCATGAAGGCCAACGAAGCGTCGATCGAATTCGCCGCGATGCGCGAGGAGGCCAATGCCAACCGTGAGCTCTATGTACGAGTGCAGGAGAGGGTGGAAGAGGCGGGTCTGGTTGCGGGCATTCAGGGCTCCAACATTTTCGTCGTGGATTATGCCAGCCAGCCGGTGAAGCCGGTGGCGCCCGACCTGCCGCTTTATATGGCCATCACTCTTTTTGTCAGCCTCTGGCTGGCCATCGGAGGCGCGCTCTTCCTGGAGTCGATTCGTCCCTCACATCCTTCCACTGCGCGCGCGGCTATCGCGCTCTTCGCCGTTCTTGCAGTGGGTGCGCTCGTTCACGCGCAGGCGCCCACGCCCAATACCTCAGGCCTGCCCACGGGCGTGGTTCGCCTTCCCGCCTCGCAGCAGTTGCCCGATCTGCCCAATCCCAAGGAATCGCCTGCTGTCTGGAACGGCGCGGGCCAGGCTGGCTTGCCGCCGACGGCCCTTGCGCAGTCTGCCTCTCCCATGCCAGCTCCCATTGCTCCCGGTGATTTCCTCGATGTCAGCGAGTACCACACCCCGGAGTTCCATTCGGTGGTGCGCGTCTCCCCGTCTGGCACGGTAACGTTGCCTATGATTCACGAGGTGCAAATTCGCGGGCTTGATGAGCAGGCAGCCGCCCGCGCTATCGAGGCCGCGCTGGTTGCGCAGGGAATGCTCCTGCATCCTCAGGTCTCGGTGCTTGTCACCGCCTACGCCGGCCAGGACGTGAGCGTACTGGGCGAGGTGGTGCGCTCTGGCGTCTACCCCTACACCATGCACCATCGGCTGCTGGACCTGATTTCCGCCGCATCCGGTCTTTCGCCCAGCGCCGGCCGCCTCGTGAACATCTTCCACCGTGACGATGCCAAAACGCCGCATCCGGTCGTACTCGATCCCAGCGGCACCGACACCGCTGCCGACCACAATCCGGAGCTAGCCCCCGGTGATACCGTCCAGGTCAGCCGCGCGGGCCTGGTTTACGTGGTGGGCGATGTGCAGCGCCCCGGCGGCTTTGCCGTCGATCCGGCGCAGGGCCTCACCGTGGTGCAGGCGCTCTCGCTGGCCTGGGGACCGACGCAAAACGCCGCCCTGGCCAAGGCCATTCTCATTCGCGAGCAAAAGGGCGGGCGCACTCTCACCACTCTCAACCTCAAGCGCATGTTGCACGGCCAGGAGCCCGACCAGCCCGTTCACGACCGTGACATTCTCTACGTCCCCGACTCAGCCGCCAGGAACCTATGGAATCGCACCATGGAGTCAGCTATTCAATCAGCCATTGGCGTCACCATCTACTCCGGTCTTGTTTATTCGCAGAGGTTTTAGCTTCATGCGCCGCATAGCCTGGGTTTTGCTGCTGCTGTTCGCCTTTGCAATTCCATGGGAATACTCCCTGGACCTTGGCGAACCGCTGGGCAACATTGCGCGCATTCTTGGCCTGCTGCTGCTTCTGGTCGCGATTCCCGCTGTTCTGCAAGCCCACGGTCTGCGCATTCCCGGCCCAACGCAGTGGCTCACGCTGGCTCTCTTTCTATGGTTTTGCTGCACTTACTTCTGGACCATTGAGCCCGAGGCTACGCTGGATTCGTTGCGCGGCTACTTCCAGACGATGATGATCGTCTGGCTGGTCTGGGAGTTTGCCGAGAGCGCCAGTGATCTGCGCGCGCTGTTGCGTGTCTTCGTTGCCGGCAGTTGGGTGCTTGCTGTGCTTACTGTCGCCGATCTTGCCTCCGCGGCTGCAATCGCTGCTGACCATACCAGGTTTTCGGCAGCCGGACAAGATCCGAACGACGTGGCCCGCTTTCTCGATTTGGGCTTTCCGCTGGCAGCCCTGCTGTTGAATAGCGAGCGTCGCTGGCCGTGGCGCTTGCTGGCCGCTGGTTACCTGCCACTGGGCTTTATTGCCGTTCTGCTCACCGCCTCCCGCGGTGGGTTTCTGGCAGCCGTGGCGGCTCTTGCAGGCAGCATGGTTCTGTTGGGTTATGGCCATCCGCGAAAGATGCTTGCCTGGAGCTTGGCACTGCCGCCCATTGCTGCCATCACCTGGTTCGCCGTTCCGCGCGAAACCCTCGAACGCCTGGGCACCATCTCAGAGCAGCTTCAAGGGGGCGACCTGAACCAGCGCATGAATATTTGGGCGGCAGGCTGGCACGCTTTTGCGCAAGCTCCCTTCTTCGGAACAGGTGCGGGCTCGTTTGTCAGCGCGGCTAGTATGGCTCCCCTGGATACAGCGCACAACACGGCTCTCTCAATTGCCGTTTCCGGCGGGCTATGCGCACTCTTCCTCGCCGCGGCTATTGTTGCGGCTGCGATAGGGTCCATCCTGCAAACCCACGGTCCGCTCCGCTTGGCTATGGCCACGGCGCTCGTGGTTTGGCTCATCACCTCGCTGGTCGCCACTGTTGATGAAAGCCGCACCACATGGCTTCTCTTGTCTTTGATCGCTCTCGCCGGTCGCCTGGCCGTCGAACGCACCGAGCAACTGGCCGCCTGCTTTCCAGCCAAAGAGCCGCAACCTGCGCTTCAAGGGAATGCCGAGCCAATCTTGTAGACTGGCGAGTAACTTTGCAAGAATGTTCTCTTCAATCCAAATTCCGCGGCTCTTCCAGGGCGACAGCGTCAATCGCCGCATCTTCCGCGCCGCCGCCTCTGTCGCGGCTGCCGGGATTCTGGTCAAACTTGTCGCCACCTTCAAGGAATTCGCCGTCGCCGGAGTCTATGGCCGTTCCGACGCCATGGACGCATTCCTTGCAGCTTTCCTCGTTCCCAACCTGCTCATCAACCTCATCTCCGAATCGATGAACCAGGCTTTGGTGCCTACGCTGGTCCGGGTGAGGGAACAGGAGGGCCACGAGCGCGCCCAGCAACTGCTTTCGAGTTCCATGCTCTGGGTCTGCCTGCTGCTGACCGCGGCCTCGCTCCTGATGGCTCTCGCTGCCCACGGTTTTTTCCCGCTCATCGCCTCGCACTTTCCGCCAGAAAAGCTCGCGCTCTCCATTCATCTCTTCTATGCGCTGCTTCCCGTTGTGCTCATCACCGGCATCGCCACCAACTGCACCGCCGTTTTGAATACCTTCGACCGCTTCGCCCTGCCCGCACTGGCCCCGTTGGCAACTCCGGCCGCGATCATCTTGGGAGCGCTTCTGCTCAGCGGCCGTTTCGGCATCTGGGCGATGGTCTACTCCACTCTGGCCGGCGCTCTCATCCACGCCGGAGCGGTGACGTGGATGATGGACTCGCGCGGCTACCGCTTTCGCCTCTATTGGTATGGAGCCACCGAAGCCACGCGCGAAGTGGCACGCCAGTATGGCCCTGTGTTGCTGAGCGGCGTGGTTGCGTCCGGTGGCTTGCTGGTGGATCAGTCGATGGCCGCCATGCTGCCGGCCGGAAGCGTCTCCGCGCTGGCCTATGCCAACCGGTTTGTGAGCGTAGTAATTACCCTGCTGGCCGGGGCGGTTTCCTCGGCCGTGGTGCCGCATTTTTCGCGCATGATCGCCCATCGCGACTGGACCGGATGCCGCCAAACGCTGCGCACCTGGGTCCGGCTCACGGCGATGGTTTCCACGCCCATAGCCCTGGCCCTGATCGCCGGTTCGCACTGGCTGATTCGCCTCACCTTCCAGCATGGCGTCTTTGGATCTCGCGATACGGCTCTGGTCACGCCAGTGCTCGCCATGTATGCTATCCAGATTCCGTTCTTTGTTTCCAGCCGCGTTTTCTATCGCATTCTCGTTGCCATGCGCCGCACCGACCTGATTTTCTACTGCGGTGCGCTGAATCTGGCGCTGGATGTTATGTTGAATCTGGTTCTCATGCGCTGGTTTGGCGTCGCGGGAATAGCTCTCGCAACTTCGCTTTGGACTGTGAGTACCTTTCTCTTTCTCTGGTACTGGGCCTGGAAGCTCCTTCCTGCGGTTTCCGAGGATAGATGACAGGACCGTAATTGGTTGAAAGATGGAAGCTAATTAGGGTTTTGCCGATAGGGAAGATAGCTTAGTGGAGACCATTGCATGATTCCAAGACCGGCGCAATATATTCTGCGCTTCGATGATCTTTGTCCGACCCTTGCCCATTCACGATGGCAGCGCTTTCTTCCTTTGATTGAGAAGTTCGGTATTCAACCGATTCTGGCCGTGGTTCCCGACAATCGGGACAGGGATCTGACTTTTTCGCCCCCGGATCCGGAGTTCTGGACGCAGATGCGCGCACTGCAAGCGGCTGGAGCCACAATTGGCCTGCACGGTTACCGCCATCTTTGCACCAGCCGCGGATCGAGTTTGCTGAAGCTGCATCGCCATTCCGAGTTTGCCGGCATTCCTGAAGAGATCCAGCGCGACTGGATTCGCCAGGGACTTGAGATTCTCCGCGCCCAAGGGCTTAATCCAACCATCTTCATAGCCCCGCAACACGGCTTCGATCGCGCCACTCTCCGTGCGCTTCGTCTTGAGGGCATTCAATTGCTCTCCGATGGCTTTGCCCGCGTTCCATTTATCCGCGGTGGTCTTACGTGGATTCCGCAGCAGCTTTGGGAGCCGGTCAGCAAGGACAAGGGACTATGGACGATCTGCGTGCACAGCAACTTTGCCAGTGCCGCCCAGGTTGGGCGGCTTGATGCCTTTCTTCGTGCGCACGCCAGCCAGTTCACCTCATTGGACCGCGTCCTGGCTGAACTGCAACCCGCCGCGCCAGGCCTGACCGAACGCCTCTATGAAGCCTGCGCGCTTTGGCGAGTCCAGGCCCGTCGCTCGCGAAGGCGGCGCAAGAGCCGCTCCCGCAACTCAAGCTAAGGCTGGCTTTCGCTTCTCCTCGCTGATGTCGTGAGAGTCGCGTCGATCAGTCTCTCGTAAGCAGCGATCGCGCGGTCGATGCGAAACCCCTCCACGAAGCTGTGGGCAAACCGCTCTCCTGGCCGCAAGCTTCCAAGGGCGGCCAGCAGGGCAGTGGCCAGCGCTTCTGCCGAGATCTCCGGCGCGAGCCAAACTCCCGGCTGATCGCTCAGTAGTTCCACCATGCCCCCGGAAGCGGGCAATGCCACAATGGGTAGTCCCGCGGCAGCGGCCTCCAGCAGGGAATTAGGCAGTCCTTCGTGCCGCGACGGAAGCACAAACAGCGTTGCCGCAGCAAAACAGGGCCAGGGTCGCGCGAGGTTGCCTGCAAAACGCACCGCCGAGTCGAGCCCCAGCGCGTGGCACTCAGCCTTGAGTGCCGCTTCTTCGGGACCAGTCCCTGCAATCACAAGGCTGGCACGGGGAAAATGTATTTGCAGGCGAACAAAGGCCTGCAATAGCAAATCGAATCCTTTTTCCCGCGATAGCCGCCCCAGGGCCAAAAGATGCGGGTCTGGGCCGCTCCACTGGTAAAGCTGCTGGCAGGCAGAACTGCGAATCTCCTCCGCGTCCACCGGATTGGGCAGCACCGCCAGCCGGTTCTCCTCCAATCCCAACTCCCTTGAAATGTCTTCGGCCATCGCTCGCGTCTGGCAGATTATCCGGTCTGCGCGGCGGTAAAGCAGCCGGTAGAGAGGACGTGTGTACCAGGGCAGCCCCCCAAAGGCCAGCGCGGACGAAACAGTCCCGTTCTGGCGCACCACGACGCGTGTCCCAGGGGGAAAGAAGGGCGTTAGCAGAAGCACTAGAAAGTTCAGGTGGAACATCCCGGAGAGGATCAAATCGGGTTTCAGTTGACGAACCAGCCGGAGCAGACCGAAGGCTCCGGCACGCACCCGTGAAGCGCCAAGTGCATGAAGGGGAACCCAGGAAGGTACCCCCTTCCCATCGGCCTCAGTTTGCGTGATTACCCCCAGATGCAGTTCATACTTTTCTGCAGAGAGATCCTGCGCCAGCAGCGTCATCACACGCTCTGCCCCACCGCCGCCAAGATGTGGAATAAGCAGAAGAATCCTTGGACGTGAGGATGCAGCCATTTGGAAAGACCTCGGAGGTTTCACAGAGTATAGAGCAAGGACCTTTATCTATCTGCAATTAAGACACGCTTTTCCTAGAGAATGTTTCCTCTTGACAAATCAAAGCATCCTAATGTTTCCTTTGGGTACTGCATTTACTGATCTCCAGAGGAAGCCTATCTATCTCAGGTCTCTTCTGCGTTGTCACGAGGGAAGCAGCTAAGACGGAGAACGGGAGCGGACGCACCGAAGCCGATATTTGCCAGGTAGCTCGTCCGGGCCAGCACAAGCTCCCGAAACCGTTGAGTGTCTTCCCAATCGCGTCTCCGGTTTCGGTTTCGCATCGGGACGCGAAGCTCCTTCTATGGGGAGGCACTCGTGTTCAATTGCAGCAGAGGCAAAGCGGCTCGCGGCTTTCTGCGCACATTCTTGAGTGTGCGTCGGCGCTTTTCATCCCCAGACACGGCTCGCGCGCGGTCGCCCCGTCCCTCGCAAAGGCCCCACATCGTAGTCGGCATCACGAACCCGCAGACCTGCCTGGTTCTTGGCGGCCGTCTGCGCACTCTGCGCGAGGAAGGCTTTCGCGTGACGCTGGTTTCGAGCCCCGGAGAGTTGCTCACCCGCACTGCCGCCCAGGAGGGAGTCGAGTCGATTGCCATTCCCATGCATCGGCAGATCTCACCGGCCGCGGATCTTCTCTCGCTGGCGCGCCTGTGGTGGCTGCTCTTCCGTCTCAAACCGGAAATGACAGAATTCAGCACCCCTAAGGCCGGACTCCTCGGTTCGATCGCCTCCATGCTTTGCGGCGTGCCGGCGCGGGTCTATTTCCTGCGTGGCCTTAAGCTCGAAACCTGCACCGGACTCAAGCGCCGCCTTCTGCTGACCTCCGAAAGATTGGCTTCCGCCTGTTCTCATGCCGTTCTGTGCAACAGTGACAGTCTGCGTAACGAAGCGCTCGCTTTGCGCGTGGCGCCCGCGGCAAAACTCCGCCTGCTGGGCGGCGGCAGCAGTAACGGAGTCGATGTTGAGCGGTTCTCGCCTGGTCCCAGCAACCTGCGTTGCAGACTTGGTCTTCCGCCGGACGCCCCGGTTGTGGGGTTCGTGGGGCGGATGACCCGCGACAAGGGACTGCCGGAACTGGTCGAGGCCTTCGACACCATCCTGGCAGCAAAGCCGGACGTGCATTTGCTCCTGGTGGGCTGGTTTGACGCCTCGGAAGATGCGCTCAACGAGAAGTTGCGCTCCAGAATCATGAGACACCCGCGCATTCATTCCACCGGATACGTCGCAGATACTGCGCCCTATTACCGCGCTATGGATGTCATGGTCTTGCCTACCTGGCGGGAGGGCTTCCCCAACGTTGTGCTGGAGGCCGCGGCCTCCGGTATTCCCGTTATAACCACCCTGGCCACCGGCTCACGCGACGCCGTGGTGCCAGAGGTTACCGGGCTGCTGATTCCTCCGGGCTACCCGGAAGCCATTCGCGAGTCCGTACTTCAATTGCTAAGCAACCCTGATCGCTGCCGCCGCATGGGAGTATCTGCGCGTGCCTGGATTCTCGGCCACTATGTCAATGGACGTGTCCTCAGCCGTACTGTGCGTTTCTACAAATGCCTTCTTGATCGGAATCTTCCCCAGGTTCCAAGAACGAAGCATCTCTCTGGAGATTCCGTGCTCAATCCGATTTAGCGCGCCACAACAGGATTGCCCGGCGTATTGTTCTGCGCAGCCGGCGCCCGCAGTGTTTGCGCGTTAGCCTCAGCCGCGCGGAACACATTGCCGGGAACAATGCCCAGCACCAGCGTCGCCACAACCGCAAACAACAAGGCCGCACCCACCGCTGCGCCCACCAAAGGCACTGGCGCCATGGCCTTCTCGTCCGTCGGGCGCTGCGCCGCGGCCAGCCCCAGGCGCAGATAATACGCGGCCGCCAGCCCTGAGTTCAGCAGGCCGATGATGACCAGCCAGACGGCCCCGCCCTCCATGGCGACGGAAAACGAGGTCAGCTTGCCCAGGAATCCGCCCGTGAAGGGGATTCCGACCAGCGACGCCAGGAAGAAGATCAGCAGGCTGCCCACAAGCGGCGAGCGGTAGAGCAGTCCGCGGTAGTCCGCAATCAACGGCAGTCTTTCGTCGTAGCCGCTGACCACAGAGATTACGGCAAAGATGCCTACGTTCATGGCCACGTACGCCGCGGTGTAGAAGCTGGCGGCCGCGATCCCGCTGTTTCCGAGTCCCGCGAAGGCCGCCAGCAGGTAGCCCGCATGAGCGATCGACGAGTAGGCCAGCATCCGCTTCACATTCTGCTGGCGAAGCGCGGCCAGGTTGCCCACGGTCATCGAGAGCACGGCCACCACCCACAGCAGCGGCGACCAGACCGGGCGCAGCGTCGGCAGCATCTCGTAAAGCACGCGCAGCAGCACCGCGAAGGCTGCGGCCTTCGGCGCGGTCGAAAGCAGCGCCAACACCGGTAACGGTGCGCCCTCGTACACATCCGGCGTCCACACGTGGAAAGGCGCGGCTGAAACCTTGAACAGAATTCCCACCAGCATCAATCCCATGCCCGCCAGAACCAGCGACTGATTCTGGGCCATCGGTGCGAGGCGCGCAATCTCGTAGATCTGCGTTGTCCCGGTCGCGCCGAAGATCAGTGCGATGCCGTAAAGCAAAAATGCCGTGGCGAACGAACCGAGCAGGAAATACTTGATCGCCGCTTCCGGCCCGCGCGCCGTTTCCTTGCGGTATCCGGTCAGAATGTAGGTGCTGATCGAAGAGATTTCCAGAGCAACGAAGACCAGCAGCAGTTCAACCGCTCCCGTCAGCAGGCACATGCCCACCGCGCCAAAGACAATTAGCGCATAGAACTCGCCCTGGTGGTGGCAATCTTCGGGCAGCGTGTCCAGCGAGAGCAGCAGCACCACCAGCACCAGCCCGCAGATCAGCGCGTGAAAGAAAATGGTGAAGGCGCTTGTCTCGATCGTGTCATAAAAGCCTGTGCCCATCGGCAAAGCAAGCTGTCCCAAGCTGGCCCAGAGGGCAAGCATGGTTCCCGCAGCCGCCACCCAGCCCAGCGTGCGCCGCGACCGTCCGGTAGGCCACGAGGCTTCGAGCAGCATGACGGCCACGCCCGTCAGCGTGAGAATGACTTCGGGAAGGATGCGAAGGATGTCGGGAACAGAATTCACTTCTGGGCCTCCTCATCCGGCGAAACCGGCATTGCCGACTGCGGCGCGACTGGCGCCGGCGCCTTCCATTGTTCCGCGGATTGCGGAAGCCGCACGCTCTTCTCGATGGCCGGCAGCCAAAGACCCGGCGCCACTCCCATCACCAGCATCATCGCCGCCAGCGGCCACATGACGGCCATCTGTCCTGCGTGCAAATCTTCAGGCGGCTTCGATACAGCCAGCTCGCTCTCGGGCCCGAAGAAGATCCGCTGAATCAGCCACAGCATGTAAGCAGCGCCCAGAATCACGCCCAGCGTGGCGGCAATCGCCCAGCCCTTGCTCACGCCGGTGAATGTTCCCAGCAGGATCAGGAACTCGCCCACAAAGTTGCCCAGCATGGGCAATCCAATCATCGCTAGCGAAGCAATTACAAAGAACGTGGCCGCGCGCGGCAGCTTGCCAGCCAGCCCGCCATACTCGTCAATCTCGCTGGTCGCGTAGCTCTCGTAAAGCGCGCCCAGCAGCAGGAACAGCGCGCCCTCCACCAGGCCATTGTTCAGAATTTGGAAGACGGCGCCCTCCCAGCCCGTCAGCGTGAGGCCGTAAATCCCCAGAGTAATCAGGCTCAGGTGGCTCAGCGCCGCAAAGGCCATCAGCCTCCAGAAGTCGCGCTGCACCAGCGCCAGGCACGCGCCGTAGAGTATGCCCACCACGGCCAGCCCCACCATCAGGGGAGCTGCATCCCGCGCCTGAACAGGGAAGAGCCCGATATGGAAGCGCAGCAGCGAGTAAAGCCCCAGCTTCCCGGCCACCACCATTGCCAGCGCCACCGGCGCTTCACAATACATGTCCGCAAGCCATCCATGCAGCGGGAAGACCGGAACCTTGACCGCAAAGGCGAAGAGGAACGCCAGCGCCACCCAGAAAAGCGGCCATGCGCCCAGGTTTCCGTGGGCAATCACAGTTTGCAGCGCGGCAAAGTTGAAGCTGCCTGTCTGCGTGTAAAGCCACAGAATCGCCACCAGCAGCGGCGCGGAAGGAATGAAGGTGAAGAGGAAAAACTTCAGCGCCGCCCTGGGTCCGTTCTTGCGTCCGTACATGGCGATCAGAATCGCCATCGGCACCAGCGACAGCTCCCAGAAGCAGTAGTACAGAAGCAGATCCAGCGACAGAAAGACGCCGAACATGGCCGTCTGCTGCACCAGGAAGAGCGCATAGAAAACCTTGCGCCGTTCCTTGATCGCATTCCAACTGGCCACCACGCCTACCGGCGCCAGCAAGCCCACCAGCACCACCAGCCACAGGCTCAGCCCGTCCACTCCCACGTGGTAAAAGGTCGCGGGTCTCTCAATCCACTGCCAGTTCACTTCAAACTGGAATCCGCTCTGGCCAGGGACGAAGTGCGCAGGCAGATGCAGCGTCAAACCGAAGGTGACAAGCGACGTGCCGAGCGCAATCCAGTTCGCCAGCTTTCCGCGGTCGGGCAAAAGCGCCACCAGCACCGCTCCCGCCAGCGGAACGAGCAGGATCATCGTGAGAATCGAATTGTTGATCGCGTTCATTCTCTCAATGCCCCGTCGCCTTCCACACAAACTCCATCGAAGCAGGCCAGACCGTTCCCCACGGAACCAGCACGAAGAGCAGCACCGCCGCGGCTCCCGCGGCCAGCCATGCCGCATACGAGCGCAGATTGCCCGACTGCCAGTACTGCAGAATCGCTCCGGTGAATCTCGCGCCACCCGCCAGCAGTGTGGCGAGTCCGCCCAGCACGCCAGCCTCGACCACCCACCCCAGAAAGTATCTCGAAACGCCCAGCAGCGGCTTGACCACCGCGGCCCCATAAATCTCGTCCACGTAGTATTTGTTGGCCAGCAGCTTGTAGCCATGGGGCAAAGCGTCAGCCAGTCGCGCTGGAGCCGTGCTCCTTTCGCGGTAGAAAAGATAAGCCAGCAGCCAGCCCGCGAGCGCCGTGCCAACAGCCACCGCGCTCAGCGCCAATTCCAGTTGCGCGCTTCCACTCTCCGCTCCTCGCGCCCCAACCACCGGCGCCAGAAAGCCCGCGAAGCGCTCCATATTGAGCCATCCGCCAGCGCGTTCAATCCCCAGCCATCCGCCGCCAATCGAGAGCAGCGCCAGAATCAGCAGCGGTCCGCGCATCGACCACGGACTCTCATGCAAATGGGCCTCATCGCTGCGTGGCTTGCCCATGAAAGCCATGTACCAAAGCCGGAACATGTAAAACGAAGTCAGCAACGCCGTGACTACGCCCACGACCCACAGCAATCTCCCATTCGGTCCCTGCAAAAAAGCCGCGTAAAGAATCGCGTCCTTCGAGAAAAATCCGGCAAACGGAGGGAATCCGGCGATGGCCAGAACGCCAACCGTCGTAACCGCAAACGTGACCGGCAGTTTCTTCCACAAGCCACCCATTTTGCGCAAATCCTGCTCGCCGCCCAGCGAGTGAATCACCGCGCCCGCCGCCAAAAAAAGCAGCGCCTTGAAGAATGCGTGCGTCAACAGATGGAAAATAGCCGCCGAATAAGCCGCCACGCCACAGGCCATAAACATGTAGCCAAGCTGCGAAATCGTCGAGTAGGCCAGCACGCGCTTGATGTCGTTCTGCGCCACGCCAATCGTAGCCGCAAAGAGCGCCGTTGCCGCGCCCACCAGCGCCACCACGCCCAGCGCAAAAGGCGAGTGGTTAAACAAAACATGCATCCGGGCAATCATGTAGACGCCCGCCGTGACCATCGTCGCCGCGTGAATCAGCGCGGAGACCGGCGTGGGGCCTTCCATCGCATCCGGCAGCCAGATGTAAAGCGGTAGCTGCGCGCTCTTGCCCGCCGCGCCTAACAGGAGACAAAGACCAATGACCGTGACCACGCCCCCTGTCCAGCCGGGATCCTGATCGAGCTTGGTGGCGATCTCGGTAAAAGTCAGCGTGCCAAAGTTGGCCACCAGCAGAAACATCGCAATCAGAAAGCCGACGTCTCCGATGCGGTTGACGATGAAGGCCTTCTTGCCCGCGTCCGCCGCGGACTTCTTCTGGAAGTAGAAGCCGATCAGCAGGTACGACGCCAGTCCCACGCCCTCCCAGCCGATGAACATCATCAGAGCATTGCCGGCCAGCACCAGCACCGACATGAAAAAGAGAAACAGATTCAGGTAGCTGAAGTACCGCGCGTATCCCTCATCGTCGCTCATGTAGCCGACCGAATAAACGTGAATCAGAAAGCCGACACCCGTGATCACCAGCAGCATCACCAGCGAAAGCTGGTCGAGCACGAAGCTGAAATCCACGTGTAACTGGCCAGCGCTAATCCATTGGCCGAGTGATTCGGTGTATGGGAGACCGAAATAGGGCCAATTGTATGGAATATGTGGGTTTTCCGGTTGAGGAATGCTGAATTTAAAAGTGACAAATACGACCAAGAAAGAGCCGAGCGGCGCCAGCAGCGCTACCGTCGTCACCAGCCACTTAGGCAGCCTTCTGCCCAGGATTCCATTGATCAGGAATCCCGCGAAGGGCAAAAGCGGAATCAGCCAAAGATACACGTTCATAGTTTCATCAGGTCGATTCTGTCGACGGCCAGGGTTGCGCGCGCGCGGAAGACGGAAATAATGATGGCCAGTCCCACCGCAGCCTCCGCCGCGGCCACCACCATCACAAAGAAAACGAAGATTTGCCCCTTCACCGCGTGCCACTGCTGCGCGAAGGTCACAAAGGAAAGATTAACGGCGTTCAGCATCAGCTCAATCGACATGAACATGGTGATCAGGTTGCGCTTGATGAGGAATCCCACCACGCCCAGCGAAAACAAGATCGCGCTCAGCATCAGGTACCAGGAGAGCGGAACTTCCTGCGCGAAAAATGAGTTCATTTGCCCGCCGTCCCTTCTCCGTTGCCGGGCCGTGCCAGCGCCACCGCGCCCAGAATCGCAATCAGAATCAGCACCGAGGTGACCTCGAAGGGCAGCAGCAGCTTGGTGAAGAGCACTGTTCCCACTTCTGCGGTCGAGGTGATTGTGGAGGTACTGCCGTTGCTCAGCGTCGCCACGCCCATTCCCTGCAAATGCAGAATCACCGTGGCAATCACGGCCAGAATGGTCGCGACCGCAGGGAATCCCACCACCCACGCTGCGCGGCTGCTGAGAGTGCGCGCTTCGCGCCCCGCGTTCAGCAGCATAACCACGACGGTGAACAGCACCATGATCGCACCGGCATAGACGATCACCTGCGCCGCGGCCAGAAACTCCGCGCCCAGCATCAGGTAAAGCACCGCCAGCGAAGTCATCACCACAATCAGCGAAAGAGCGCTGCTGATGGGATGGCTCTGGACCAGAAGGTTGATCGCTCCCGCCAGGCAGAATCCGGCAAACACGAAAAACAAAATAAGGTGCATCGTTTCAACCCAAGAGCAAGCCCGATTGTAAATGAGCGCGTTTCAAAATGAACATTCTCGAACTTGTTGCCGGATTCCACGCGAGGCAATCCCGGCGAATCGAACTCTTTGAAACACGCTGTCAGCGAAAAGCAAGCCAAAGGCTTGTCGCCACAATGTTCAACATCGCCAGCGGCACCAGGTATCGCCAGCCGAGATTCATGAATTGGTCATAGCGGAAGCGCGGCAAAGTTCCACGCACCCAGATGTACAGAAACAGGAAGCAGAATACCTTGGCCACAAACCAGAAAATCGGAAACAGCGCATGGACCAGAAGGTTTTGCGGCGGAGGAATCAGGTCGCCGAAGGGGCTCGTCCAGCCCCCCAGAAACAGCAGCGTCGCCACGCAGCCCACGTTGATCATGTTGCCGTATTCCGACATGAAAAACATGGCGAACTTCATCGAACTGTATTCGGTGTGGTAGCCGCCTGTCAGCTCGCTCTCGGCTTCAGGCAAATCGAAGGGCGCGCGGTTGGTTTCCGCAAAGGCCGCCATCACATAAATGCAAAATGCCACGAACTGCAGTCCGCCGAAGATATTCCAGGTCAGCATCCCCTCGGTCGCCTGCTGCTCCACAATCAGCCGCAGATTGAGCGTTCCGGCGCGCATCACCACGCCCACCACCGAGAGCCCCAGCGCCAGTTCATAGCTGATCAGCTGTGCCGAGCAGCGCAGCGAGCCGAAGAGCGAATACTTACTGTTCGACGACCACCCAGCCAGCGCGACTCCATAAACGCCCATCGATGTCAGGCCCAGAATCACCAGTAGGCCAATGTTCACGTCGGCGATCTGGAACAGTTGCGGGCTGCCCGCAATCGAAATCGGCTCGCCGAAGGGAATCACGGCAATCGCCGTCAGCGCGCAGGCTTGTGCAAGAATCGGCGCGAGTATATAGAGCGGCTTGTAGACGCCGGTGGGAATGATGTCCTCTTTGAGAAAGGACTTGGCCCCGTCCACCAGCGGCTGCAACAGGCCGAACGGACCCACGCGCGTAGGTCCCCAGCGATTCTGAATGTGGCCCAGCAGCCTGCGCTCCAGCAGCACGGTGTAGGCAACAGCGGTCAGAAACACCGTTGTCACCACGGCTACCTTCAGCACGCTCCACAAAATAAACTGCAAAATCGTCACTGCTCTTCAGCCTCTTCTCTTCTTCCAGCCGTCATTCTGCAAAGCTCTTGAAACTCGGCGTCCGACATTCCCAACAAAACTGTCATTCTGAGCGACCGGAGCGTAGCGAAGCGAGTCGAAGAACCTGCATTTGCTTTTCGCTCATCAACGCACAATCCTTGGGTGCCCCACACTCGCCGCGTCTTTTCTTGCGGCTAGGGTGGGATCGCACGAGCTCAATCTCGCCTCTCCATCCGTTACCACTTCCGTTCCGTGCCCCATTCTTTTCGCGCATTTTGCAAAAAGGGTGGGAGACCTCGACCCTCAACCGCGCCTCTCACTTCCCAACCCGTATCTTCACCAGTCGCGGCTCCTGGTGTTTTTCCAATTCATTCATCGCCGCGCTATGTTCGCCCAGCGTCCCCGAGGTAAACAAACCGTCGTGAGTGGCCTGGATCAACCCGCTACCCGTCAACGCCGCAACCGGCACGGACCCCGGCTCGGTCAGCACATCGTTTCCGCCAAGCAGATTCAGCCGATCCAGCGCGTAGCCCGGAACCAGCCGTTCAACTTCGTCCAGCACCGCCAGCGGATCGAAGGGGCTCAGCTTCGGTTCCAGCCCGTTGGCCGCGAGCCAAACCGCGTGCCTGTCCGCCTCGCCGGCCTGCGCGCCGCGCGTCTGGCCCAGGTCGGCCGTGACGCCGCCTTTGCCAAAGGGAACCAGAGCCTTCACATCCACGCCCATCGCGCCCGCCAGCCTCACCAGGATCTCCAAGTCCGGCTTGACGCCTGCCCGGTCCGAGGCCTTGCGGGCCAGTTGCACATCGCCGTAGGTGTTCGTGACCGTGCCGGTCTTTTCGTAAAGGCTCGCCGCCGGCAGCACCACGTCGGCCACGGCCGCAGTCTCGCTGAGGAAGAGATCTTGGACAATCACAAATGTGTTCTTCAACGCCGCCGGGTCCACGCCGAGCTTCTTGACCGGATCGGCGCCAACCACCAGCAGCGCTCCAATCTCTCCCTTGCCAGCCGCATCGAAGATCTCCGTCAGCGTTTTGCCCGGCTTGGTCGGCAGCCCCGGATACTCCGCGGCAAACGCGCCCGGCGCGGTGACCGGCACATAGCCCGGCAGCACGTCCGGCAGCAACCCCATGTCCGCCGCGCCCCGCGAGTTCGAGTGATCGCCCAGATAGGCAAACCGCACATTGCCGCGCTTCAAACCCCAGGCCACAAACTCAACCAGTTCCTGACCGCTGTATTCCGCGCCAAAAATCACCATCAGCGACTTCTCGGCCAGCAAGGCATCGCGAAAGGCTTCATTGTCCTGCGTCACATAGCTGCCGTTCGCATGGACAAACGGGGAAGCGTGGCCGTCCGCGGTGAGCCGCAGCGTCGCCGTGGCTTGCCGCTCCAGCTTGATGGCCTTGGCATTCGCCACGTAGAGCCGCGCGCGGTTCAGCCGCACGTTGGTGCGCAGCATCCAGGCCAGCAGCGGGTGTTCTTCCGTAGGGTTTCCGCCCAACAGCAGAATCGCCGGCGCCGTCGCAATCTCGCGCAGGCTCGCCGCCGCTCCCTTGTGCCCGGCCAGAGCCCTCGCAAAAGCCGCGTAATCCGTCGTCCGCTCGTGGTCAATATTGTTCGTTTGCAGCACGGTCCGCGCAAACTTCTGCAGTAAATAATTCTCTTCGTTCGTGGTGCGGTTCGAGCCAATGACGCCAATCGCCTCGCCGCTCCTGCCGTCGCGCACTTCCTTCAGCTTGCCAGCCGCGAGCCGCAGCGCCTGCTCCCATGTCGCCGGCTCCAGCTTGCCATCGCTGTTACGCACCAGAGGCGTGGTCAGCCGCTCCGCGCTCTCGACAAAGTCGAAGCCGAAGCGCCCCTTGGCGCAGAGAAACTCTCCGTTGATGCCACTCTTGTCGCGGTTGTCGGCGCGCACTATCTCGGAGCCCTGGTTCACCTGCCTCACGCCCAGCGTCACCTTGCAGCCGTCCGCGCAATGCGCGCAGACGGTCGCGACATGGTTCATCTCCCACGGTCTCGTCTTGTATCGATAAGATCCGCTGGTAAGCGCGCCCACCGGGCAGATGTCGATGCACATGCCGCACTGCTCGCAGTCCAGCTTGTCTCCGCCGTTCGGCGCAATCACCGAGTTGACGCCGCGTTTCTGCACTCCCAGAGCCCAAACGTCCATCCCCTCGCCGCAGACGCGTATGCAGCGGTAGCAGAGGATGCACCTTGGACGATCATAGAAAACCGCCGGCGACCATTGCTGTTCCTCGCGATGCTCCTTGGCTTCGGCGTAGAGGCTTTCGCCCGCTCCGTACTTGAAGGTCATGTCCTGCAATTCGCATTCGCCGCCCGCGTCGCAGACCGGGCAGTCCAGCGGGTGATTGCCCAGCAGCAGCTCCAGCATCGCCTTGCGCGCCTGCGTGATTTCCGGCGAATCGGTGATGAAAACCTGCCCTTCGGCGACCGCCGTGGTGCAGGCCGTTTGCAGCTTGCCCACCTTCTCCTGGCGCACAAGACACATCCGGCAGGCAGCCTGCGGGCTCAAGCCGGGATAGAAACAGAAACTCGGAATCTCGATGCCGGCTTTACGGCAAACGTCGATCAGCAGCGTCCCCGCGGGAGCCGTTATTTTCTTGCTATCTACTGTGATTGTTACGTCTGCCATTCGTATTCTCGCTGACTTTCTCTTCTACGCTGCAATCGATCACACCACCAAAAACTCTGTCATTCTGAGCGAAGCGTAGCGAAGTCGAAGGACCTGCGGTTGCCTTTTGTCGGATGCTCGAAAAGACACTCCGTGCCCCATCCTTTCGCCTTTTTTCTGGCGAAAGGGTGGGAAACCACAAACCTCAATCGGCCCCTCTCATCCAAGCCACCTACACCACCTCCAGCTTCGCGGGCTTAGCGAACGGGCACGCATTCCCGCCCAAATGCTCTTCGAACTCCCCGCGAAACTTCTTCACGAACGCCACCATCGGCATCGCCGCCGCGTCGCCCAGCGGGCAGAAGGTCCGACCCATCATGTTCTCGGCTAAATACTGAATATTGTCGATGTCCTTGGCCTCGCCAAATCCCGCATGGAAGCGCGTCAACGTTTTCTTCAGCCAGTCCGTTCCCTCGCGGCAGGGAATGCACCATCCGCAGCTTTCGTGCTGATAAAAACTGATCGTTCTGAGCGCGAACTCGACCATGCAGGTCCGGTCGTCGATAACGATCACGCCTGCCGAGCCCAGCATCGAGCCAGCCTTGCCCACCTGGTCAAAGTCCATGCCGATGTCGATTTCCTCGGGTAACAGCACCGGCGTCGAAGAACCGCCCGGCACGACGGCCTTCAGCTTCCGCCCGCCTTTCACTCCGCCGGCCACCTCGTAAATCATCTTCTTCAGGTTGTAGCCCATCGGCAGCTCGTAAACGCCGGGCCGCTCCACATGCCCGCTGATCGAAAACAATCTCGTTCCACCGTTGCCCGGCGTGCCCGCGGCCGCAAAAGCCGCACCGCCCATCGCGATGATGTGCGGCACCGCGGCGATCGTCTCGGCGTTATTGATGACCGTCGGCCCGCCATAGACGCCGACGAGGGCAGGGAAGGGCGGCTTGATGCGCGGAATCCCCCGCTTGCCCTCGAGCGACTCCATCAGCGCCGACTCCTCGCCCACTTCGTAGGCGCCCGCGCCGGTATGCGTGATGATCTGAAACTCCGTGCTCGTCCCGAAGATCTTCTTGCCCAGAAAGCCTTTGGCATACGCCTCAGCGACAGCCTTTTCCATAATCTCCAGCAGGCCACGGTATTCGCCGCGCAGATAAATGAAGCCCAGCTTCGCGCCGATGGCCAGCCCCGCAATAATCGTGCCTTCAATGACCGCGTGCGGGTCGTGCTGAAAGATCAGATGATCCTTGCAGGTTCCCGGCTCGCTCTCGTCGCCGTTCACCAGCACGTACTTTGGTTTGTCAGACTGCTTGGGCACAAACGACCACTTCAGCCCCGTCGGAAAGCCCGCGCCGCCGCGTCCGCGCAGGTTGCTGGCCTTCATCTCGGAGATAATCCACTCAGGGCCCTGCTTCAGGCATTTCCAGGCCGATTCGTAGCCGCCAAGCGCCAGATAGCGCTCGATGCTGGCCGCGCCCTGACCAAAGCGCCTGCTCACAATCTTCACTTCATCGGGATGTGAAACCAGCCTAGGCATCGGGTGTCTTCTCTCCTGCCATTGCTTTTCCCCGATAACTGGCCAGAATTCCAGGAACATGCGCAGGACTCAGCTCTTCGTGGAAGTCGTAGTTGACCTGAATCGCCGGCGCCCACGAGCACTCGCCGATGCATTCGACCCTTTCCAGAGAAAAAATGCCATCGGCTGTAACGCCCTCAGCTCCTATTCCCAGCTCCTTCTGAAATCGCTGGTAGAGCTCGTCAGCGCCTCGCAACGCGCAACTGATGCTGGTGCACACCTGTACCTTGTACCTGCCCACCGGCTTGAAATGCAGCATCGAATAATAGCTGGCCACATTGCGCACCTCCAGCTCCGTAATGCCGATGCGCTCGGCCACCTCGGCGATGACCGCCTGGGAAACGTAGCCTATCTCGTCCTGGGCGTAAAGCAGCATGGGAACCAGCGCCGAGCGGCGAACCGGATACCTGGCCGCCAGCGCGTCCAGCCGCGCCGCCAGTTGGGGCGAAAAAATGGTCATCGTTTCATCGCTCATCGCATCAACTCCGGAACTGCACTTCGTCGATCTTCGCCCCGCCTGCAGATCGCCCAAACAAACTCAGTCGAATCTGCCAAGAAGGATGCCTTCAATCACGTCCGCAGCGATGGCATCCGGACAGGATGGAATCTCCGGCGAACCGTCTTCGCTGGAAGGCCGCACCTCCTTGCAGTCCGCTGGCTGGTCGTTGCATAGATACTCCCTCCGCGAGATCTCATACCCATTCGGCGGGCCACTGATAACGGCCGTGATGCGACATCCCCCTCCCAGAATTCCAAGTCCCACTCGGCAGAGCGAATCGGTTCCGTACGTGATGAAAACCTCGTCCGCAAATCCGGGTAAATGATAGTGGTCAAAAATGGCGGCCTTCCTCTTTCGAAGCTCCACATTTGCCTTGTCCATTTCCTCGATAAGATGAGCTTTCACTCGTTCAAAAAAGGAACACGGGTTCGCTCTAAGTTCCTTGTGCCTCATGGCTGCCAGAATGTCGGCTTCCTGTTTCTCCCTTGCCTTGTCCGCAAGCTTCGCGTAATCAGCCAAAACTTCCCCCTCGACTATTGATCTGTCCCAGTACAGACTCTATCGACCAAGCCACAGTCACCCTGTCGGCTAGCATCCGGCCCTTCAAATGGTCCCTGGCGCTGGCGCCGCTTGTGAAACCCCTCACTCAATGCATACAACCAGAAAAAATTCAATCAAATTTTCCAGCAAGGACGCTGGAAATGATGTTCACTGCGATTTGGTAAGGACTGGCTCCTGCGGTCGGCAATTCCGACCCTCTGGCCAGGGGAATCCCTGAATCTGAATCTCCCTGGTTGAAAGGATATTCCCTCCGCGAGAGTTCGTAGCCATTGGGCGGACCGCTAAGGACGGCCGTAATTCGGCATCTCCCCCCCATGACTTCAAGCGAGACTCTGCATAGCAAATCTGTTCCAAATGTGATGAATACCTCGTCTTCAAAACCTGGCATGTGGTTCCTGCCAAAACCCACCGCCTTTCTCTTGCGGAGTTCCACGTTGGCCTTGGTCATTTCCTCGATCAGATGCGCCCGCACTCTTTCAAAGAAAGCCTTCGGGTCCACTTCCATCCTGCTTTGCTTGTCGGCCGAAAATCTCTCGGCATCTTGCATTGCTTTCGCCTTGGCTGCAAGCCTTGCATAATCAACCAAAAGAGTCCCCCCCTCTTTTACCTGTCGATTTCCCCCAAAACAATGTCAATGGAGCCTATCACGGCCACCACATCCGCAAGCATCCGGCCTTTGCACATCGTCTCCAGCGCCTGCAAGGCGGCAAAGGTCGGATTGCGCATGTGGACCCGGTACGGCTTGGCCGTCCCATCCGAGACCACATAGTAACCCATCTGCCCGCGCGGGCTTTCTATAGCCTGATAGACCTCGCCGGCAGGTACCGTGAACCCCTCCGTCACGATCTTGAAGTGATGGATCAGCGCCTCCATTTGCGTCTTCATCTTCTCCCGGTCCGGCAGCACAATCTTCGGCGCGTTGGCCTTGATCTCCCCCTCCGGCATCCCGTCCAGCGCCTGCTGAATCATCTTCACGCTCTCGCGCATCTCCAGCAGCCGCACCTCGTACCTTGCCCAGCAGTCGCCTTCCGTTGAGGTGGGCACCTTGAACGGAAACCTCTCGTAGCCGGAATACGGCATGTCTCGGCGCAGGTCGAAGTCCACGCCCGAAGCGCGCATCGAAGGGCCGGTCACGCCCAGCGCAACTGCATCCTTACCTGATAGATAGCCCACACCCTTCAAACGATTCCTGAATATCGGATTGCCGGTCAATAGATTCTCGTATTCGTCAATCTTCTCCGGGAAGGTGCGGATGAATCCCTGCACGCGGTCGAAAAAGTCCAGCGGTGGCTCCAGCGCCAGCCCGCCAATGCGGATGTAGCTGGTCATCATCCGCTGACCGGACAAACCCTCCAGAATCCTCAGAATCTCTTCGCGTTCGCGGAAGGTATAGAGAAAGACGGTCAGCGCCCCAACATCCATGGCGTGCGTGCCCAGCCACACCAGATGCGAGTTCAGGCGCGTAAGCTCTGACAGCAGCACACGCAGCCATTGGGCCTTCTCCGGAATCTCCAGGCCAAGCAGCTTTTCGACGGCCAGGCAATAACAAAGGTTGTTGGCCATCGGGCTCAGATAGTCCACGCGGTCGGTCAGCGGCACTACCTGCTGATAGAACTTGGCTTCGCAGGTCTTCTCGATGCCCGTGTGCAGGTAACCAATCTCCGGGTAAAGCCTGACCACGATCTCGCCGTCAAGCTCCACCATCAGGCGCAAAACGCCGTGGGTGGCTGGGTGCTGCGGCCCCATGTTCAGCAACATGTGCTGACCTTGCGCGCCTTCTGCAATGGGGACATCGAGAATAGGGGTGCCGATTGGTTCGGGCATTTAGCGATCCCCCTCCACCGGATAGTCTTTGCGCAATGGGTGCCCCTGCCAGTCGTCGGGCATCATGATGCGCCGCAGATTGGGGTGTCCCTCGAATCGCACGCCGAAGAGATCGAAGACCTCGCGCTCAAAAAAATTGGCGCCAGGCCACACCGGTGTAATCGAGTCCACTGCCGGGCTGTCTCCGTCCACAAGGACGCAAAGCCGAATGTACTCCTTATAGGAGTGCGACAGGATGTGGTAGCTCAACTGAAAGCGCGGCGAGGAAGGGAACCAGTCGACCGCGGTCATGTCCTCGAAAAAGTTGTACCCCGCCGCCTTCACCGTAGCGGCAGCCGCGCGAATCTCCTCGGCCGCGATGGTCAGGGTCAGCTCACCCCGGTCAATTTTCGCGCCCATCAGTGCTTCGGGCTTCCACGTCAGGACGGCTTTGACCGCCGGATGCCCGGAAAGGCCTTCGAGAACAGCGGCCCTGCCCATCAGAGTGTTGTTCAGCCTTTCGCTCATCCTAAAGGTCCGCCTTGTCCTGACTCCAGTTCAAAATCCCCTTGCGCAGAATGTAGTAAAGCCCCACGGCCACAAAACCCAGGTAGACTACCATCTCCCAGAACCCAAAAAACCGGGAACCGGTGATTGCCGGCAGCTTTCGGTAGATCACCGCCCAAGGCATCATGAAGACAACTTCCACGTCGAACAGGATAAACAGCATCCCAACCATATAAAAGCGCACGCTGAGCCGTCCCCTTGCGTTGCCCACGGCCTCAATCCCGCATTCGTAAGCGGCCAGCTTCGTCGGGTTATTGCGATGCCGTCCAACGAACCGTGAGGCCGCGACCATTCCCGCGCCCAGCCCGAAGGCCGCCAGGACTTGCAGGAATAGCGGGAGATATTGCCAGTGATAAGGGATCATCATTGCCCAGTCCGCAGTTTCAAGGATGTGGCACCCGCTTCAACGACGCCCCCCCAGCGGTCGCTATGGCAGGATGCTGGTTTGAGGTTAGGTTTTCAGCCTCGTTCCGTCAAGCCGCCGCTTGCCGATCATTGCGACGTTTCATGAGACGATTTCACTGCATTCGCTCGCCAGAATTCTTGTCGTGAGAATCGGGGCTTGCATCCAGGGCGATTTCCTCCGGATCCCATCCATCGACTCCCAGGTAGAGTCATGACAAAAACGGAGCAACCCGAGTTGCAAAATCCTCATCTCCCCAAAAAGGGAATTAGGGAAGGTTACTTTGTTCACATTCGGGACACAGGACATTCGTCATTTAAAGAATTCGCCGTTTGCGCCGAAGAAGAGTGTGAGGATAGCAAACATGGCAACCACGATGACCACCGGTTTCGCGATTCCGGCTTCAGCAAAGGCCAGTTCCGGGGCTCGCGTGCACCCCATCCACCGCCGCATTACCCCCCAGGCCGGCCGCGCGCTGGATATCATCTCCCACGCCATCGAGTACCTGACCGACGAGTTCTTGCATCAGGGCCTCGCCTATTCCGCTCGGGATCCGCAGATGCAGGCCGTGCAGTTGCTGATGGCTCTCAACCGCCAGATATATTCGGAATGCCCGGAAGTACTAACCTTTGGCGACCGCTTCCGCACTCTGTTGCGTCCTCCCAGGGCATAACCCTTCGCGAGAGTCTCCGGAATGTGTTTTCCTGCCATTTCGGCGTTCTTGTCTTTGCGGCTATTGCCGTGACCCTGTGATTTGAATGTTGCGCAAGCCTGCCGGCCGGCTGTCGCGTGGATATCCCGGTCCACGCTTGTTCATGGCGGAATGCCAATTCATGCAGTCATGAGGCGATGAAATTCAGAGATACCATACTGGTCCGCGCTATCCTAGCACCTGCACCGCTCCCTTGCCCACCAGCGCCTCGGCACGCTCCACCCACCCGCGATCCGCCGCCACGCTCATTCCCTCCGGCTCCAGGATGACCGCGTATTCGTCCTTCTTTTCCATTTGCAGCATCAGCTTGCCAGGTCCCGGCGCTGCCTCCGCCGCGCTCTTCAGCCCGGAGAGCATCTCTTCTGTCGCGCGGTCCAGATTGATGCGGATTCGCACTCCCGTCGGCAGCTTCACCTGCACGTCTTCCAGCGCCTGAATCGAGCTGATGGAAATCTTCGGCGCGGCGTCCTCGTCGCCCATCAGCACGCCCCGCACCAGCACTGGCGCCTCGATCTTCAGTTGCCCTGCAAGCCGGTCGTACTCCCGCGAAAAACAGATCAGGTCGATCTTTCCCGTCGCGTCTTCCAGCGACGCCTGTGCATATTGCTTCTGATCGCGCTTGCTCTTCTGTACCCGCAAACCCAGAATCATTCCCGCTACCAGAATGTCGTCTGCGGGGTCGGCCGGCGCGCCCCACCGCCGTTCCGGAGGCTTGCGCTCCAGCGCCTCGGCAACGGGAATCACATTCGACAGGTTGTGCAGCTTCTCGGCGTACTTGTCAAGAGGATGCCCCGACACAAAGAATCCCAGGACCTCTTTCTCCTTGGCCAGCCGCTCGCCCTCTTCCCAGTCGGGCACCTTCGGCAGGTCGTCGCCCGCCTCCGCGCCTCCGCGCCCCGCCTTCGGCGCCTCATCGAAAAGCCCAAACAGCCCGGCCTGTCCCTGCTCCGCGTCTCTCTGCGCTTTCTGCGCGCGCTCCATCGCCTTGTCCACGGCGGCCATCAGCGGCCCGCGCTTGCCCAGCGAGTCCATTGCGCCGGCCTTGATCAGAGACTCGATCACGCGCTTGTTCATCAACCGCAGATCGACCTTTTCGCAGAACTCCCAGAAGCTCTTGAAGCGCCCGCCAACCTCCTCGCGCGCCTTCAGAATCGAATCGATCGCGTTCTCACCCACGTTCTTCACCGCCGCCAGCCCAAAGCGGATCGCATCCTTATGCGGCGTAAACTTTTTGCCTGAAACCTGCACGTCCGGCGGCTCGACGTTGATGCCCATCTCCTTGCACTCGCCGATGTACTTCACCACGTTTTCCGGTTTCGACGTCTCCGAAGTCAGTAGCGCCGCCATGAACTCCACCCGGTAGTGCGTCTTCAGGTAGCCCGTCTGGTACGAAACCAGTCCGTAGGCCGCCGAGTGCGACTTGTTGAAGCCGTACCCGGCAAACTTCTCCATCTGGTCGAAAACTTCTCCGGCAACGTCCTTCGGATGTCCCAAAGCCGCCGCGCCGCTCATGAAGCGGTCCCGCTGCTTGGCCATCTCCTCGGGTTTCTTCTTGCCCATCGCCCGGCGCAGCAGGTCGGCTTCGCCCAGGCTGTAGCTGGCCAGCACGTTCGCGATCTGCATCACCTGCTCCTGGTAGACGATCACCCCCAGCGTCTCCTTGAGCACCTTCTCCATCTCCGGCAGCGCGTACTCCACCTTGCGCCGTCCCCACTTGCGCTCGATGAAGTCGTCCGTCATTCCGCCCTGAATGGGCCCCGGCCGGAACAGCGCTGTCAACGCCGTCAGATCCTCGATCTTGTCCGGCTTGTATCGCCGCAGCATGTCTCGCATCCCGTTCGATTCGAACTGGAAAACGCCCGAAGTCAGCGCGTTTTGAAAGACCTGCTCGAATGTCTCCTTGTCGTCCAGCGGAATCGCCTCGATGTCCAGCTTTTCTCCCCGGCTCTGCTCGATCAGCTTCAGGCAATGGTCAATCACCGTCAGCGTCGTCAACCCCAGGAAGTCCATCTTCAGCAGGCCCATCTTGTCGATCGACTTCATGTCGTAGGCGGTCACGATTTCTTCGTTCTTCGTCTTGGCCAGCGGCACCAGCTCGGTCAGCGCGCGCGGCGCAATCACCACCGCCGACGCATGAACCCCCGACCCGCGCGTCAGCCCTTCCAGCTTCTTCGCCGTGTCGATCAGCTCTTTCACCGGCGTTTCGTTGGCGTATGCCTTCTTCAGCTCTGCAACCTCGTTGAGAGCCTGGTCGATGGTGATTCCAACCGTCCCTGGAATCAGTTTGGCGATGCGGTCCACATCCCCGTATGGCATGTCCAGCGCACGCCCGCAGTCCTTGATCGCTCCCTTGGCCGCCATGGTGTTGAAGGTGATGATCTGCGCCACCTGCTCGCGCCCGTACTTGCGCGTCACATAGTCGATCACCTCGCCCCGCCGGTTCATGCAGAAGTCCACGTCGATATCGGGCATCGACACGCGCTCCGGATTCAGAAAGCGCTCGAACAGCAGCACATTCTGCAGCGGATCGATGTTCGTGATCCCCATCGAGTAGGTCGCCAGCGACCCTGCTCCTGAGCCGCGCCCCGGTCCCACCGGAATCCCGTGCTCCCGCGCGTAGTGGATGTAGTCCCACACAATCAGGAAGTAGCCCGAGTACTTCATCTGCTTGATAATGCCGATTTCGTAGTCCAGCCGCGTCTGATACTGCTCCAGAGTCGAGCGCAGTTGCCCCCGCTCCTCCAGTTGCCGCACCGCTGTCTCCATCCGCTTTTTGAAGCCGTCGCGGCAGATCTTCTCGAAGTAGCTGTCAATCGTGTACCCTTCCGGCACCGCGAACTGAGGCCAGGGATTCGCAACCTTGTGCAGCTTGAAGTTGCAGCGCTCGGCAATCTCCATCGTCCGCGCCAGAACCCCCGGCGAATCTGGAAACAGCCGCGCCATCTCGTCGCCGCTCTTCACAAAAAACTGGTCCGAGTCGAAGCGGAAGCGGTCCGCGTCGTGAACCTTCGAGCCCGTCTGCACGCACAGCATCACGTCGTGCGCGTGCGAGTCCTCGCCGCACAGATAGTGCGAGTCGTTGGTCGCCACCAGCGGAATTTCCAGCTCTTTTTCCAGCCGGAACAGGTCGTTCTGAATCCTCCGCTCCTGTTCCAGCCCCTGGTCCTGAATCTCCAGGTAGTAGTTGCCCCGGCCGAAGATGTCCTGATACTGTAGCGCCGCCGCCTTGGCCGCGTCGTAGTTGCCCGCCACCAGGTCCTCGGCCACCTCGCCCGACAGGCACGCCGACATGCCTACCAGCCCCTTGGCGTGCTCCGCCAGGTACTGCTTGCATATGCGCGGCTTCCGATAGAAGCCGTGCAGCGAGGCCTCCGAGGTGATCCGGATCAGATTCCGGTAGCCCTCCTCGTTCTCCGCCAGCACAATCAGGTGGTTGTAGTGGTCCTTCTGCGCCTCGGCGCGGTGATCCTCCGCCTTGCATACATAAAGCTCGCAGCCCAGAATCGGCTTGATCCCCGCCGCCTTCGCCGCGTCGAAAAGATGCACCGCCCCGTAGATGTTCCCGTGGTCGGTCATCGCGACGGCCTTTTGCCCCATCGCCGCCACCCGGCTCGTCAACTTTTTCAGGTCGTTCGCCCCGTCCAGCAGCGAGTACTCGGAATGCAAATGCAGATGCGTGAATTCGGTCATGGCTATTCCTGATTCTAGCGGTTGAGCCAGTTTGCATCCCACTCTCCGCCGGTTGAAATCCTGTACATCTGAGGAAAACCGAATATATTGAAAAGTGAAATTGACGAACTAAGGAAAGAGACTGAGGATCGACGTATGGCTGAATGGGTAAAGCGAGAATATAGCAAGGGCGAAATTGATAAATACGGCGCCCTGCTTTCTCCTTGGTGGACAAGAAGGGGGACCCCACCAGAAGATCTGTACCATGGATATACAGTCATTCAAAATTGGCGAAGTTCTCACGCCTTACCATTACTGACCTTTCGAATGGGGCTCTCAAAGAGAGCGCGAAGAATCGAGAAGAATGCGATTATCGCCCAGCGATTGAAGAGGTTTTCTTCAGTAATGAACAAATTGATCCGAGAACCGACGATGAAGCTGTCGCAAATGCAAGATCTCGGAGGTTGCCGAGCGATAATGTCATCCGTAGATTCTGTCTATCAACTCGCTTCCTTATATCGCCGACCTCTGCTCGACGCAGAATCTTCACTGAAGTGCTATGACTATATTGAAAATCCGAAGGCAGACGGATATCGGGGAATACATATTGTGGGTCGCTATCGTGCACATGTCGAAAAGAACGAGCTATGGAATGGGCACAGGATAGAGATTCAGCTGAGATCGCAGCTTCAGCACGCATTCGCTACAGCTGTTGAAACTGCGACGACTTTTACGAGATCTAAATTGAAGTTTGGCGGAGGAGCGCCGAAATGGCGTAGGTATTTTGCACTTATGGGCTCCGCAATCGCGATACGAGAATGCACAAAGACCGTTCCAGGGACGCCATTACGTGTGGACGACCTTGTAGGCGAATTACGCGAACTCACTAGGGAACTTAAAGTGCGTCAGCGATTACGAGGATGGACAGACGCCCTGCGTACGTTGCCAAAGCGAAGTACGGATAATGCAAAATGGCTTTTGCTAGTCCTAGATGTAAGTGGTAAGACCATCAAAGTGACAGGATTTGTAGACCGAAAGAGGGCGTCAGATGAGCTTGCAAAAATCGAGACATCAGGTGATTCGGAAATCGATGCTGTATTGGTTTGGGTAAATTCGATCAATGAGCTGAAAAATGCATACCCAAACTATTATGCTGATACAGCGGCTTTTCTTGATGCACTTGATTTTTCACTGGCAAAGGGAAATCTATCAGGAATCCTTCAGAAGAATCGGTTGCCGAAGGTCTCGTCCTGGATGCCTGGAAATCAATGGACTCCACCTCGGCAACTTGGTCTTTTCCCCATCTCGGTCGAGAGAACGCGAAAGTAGCCAGTTCGAGATGTCCGTCATAGCCAGCGGATTCTCTTGTCTGCGGGTGGTCCAAATCCGAAGAGAGGCTACCCCGGCTCCGCCTTTGGGAACCGGATAGCTACGAACCCCATGCGCGAAGCGCGAGGCCCCGCCTCGAACTCAAGCATCGGTCCGGTTTTTCGGACTTGGGAATCGACAAACCCAAACATCTCCATTGCGCGCTTTTCCAGTTGACAGGACTACGGCGTAGCCGTACTATCCTTCCATGCGCTACGTCTGGGACCCTGCGAAAGATGTCCTCAACCGGCGCAGGCACGGTTTGTCTCTCCCCGACGGCATTCCCGCCCTTGAAGACCCGGAGCGGGACGACTGGATCGACAACCGGTTCGATTACGGTGAAGAGCGCATCGTTACTCTGGGCATGGGCCAGAGACAGGTTCTTTATGTGGTTTCAACCGAGCGGGATGAGGACTGCATTCGGATCATTTCCGTGAGGAGGGCTGAAGAGGATGAAATCAAAAGATATGATCTCAGTCGAACATAAGCCCGGCGATCCGCCGATTGAGACGGATACCGATTGGAATGCCGTCGCAGCGTTGACCGAGGATGAGATCCATACTGCCGCGCTTGCCGACCCGGATGCGCAGCCACTTCCTCTCGGTACAGACGAGGAAATTGCCAGACAGGGGTTGATTCATGTGCCCAACGTGAAGAAGCTCCGTGAGCGCCTCGGCCTGACTCAGGAGGCCTTTGCCGCAGTCTACCGCATCCCCATCGGAACGCTGCGTGACTGGGAACAGCACCGCAAGCTCCCCGACGCCCCCGCGCGGGCTTATCTGACCGTCATCGCCCGCAACCCCAAAGCCGTTGCCGGTCTGCTGTATGAAGCCGCATAAGAAGCCATCAGCGGGATGAACTCAGGCTGTTCCAGGTCCCTCGCACTTGGGGACCTGGGAACCCACGAACCCCATGCGAGCGAGAAGCGAGCCGTTGGCCCAACCGCAGGTGGCTGCGGAGGGAGCAGGGGGCTTCAGCTTCAGCCCCCTGAAATAGCGCCATCCAGGAGGGCCTTCAGGCCCGGGCCTGAAGCTCAGCCCGCCGCTCCGCAGGTGGTTGCAGATTATTTCCCGCTTTGTCGCACAATGATTCTCAGGAGTCTTCCGTCAAATCGTCGTCCCGGCGCGTCTTCTCTCAGCCGGAAGCTGCCAAAAGAGGCCGAAACGTCGCGTAACTCCTTATTCAGGAGGATTCTGCGGGGAACTTCTTTGTTTGGACGATTTTACAGCGCAACCCTGCCCGTAAGCCAAAGAAAACAAATATTTTGCCCCCAAAATAGGGGTGGGGGTACCCCATCCTCACGGAACACTTCTCAGCGCGACAGCATCAGCCCCGCCGCCAGCAGCAGCGGAGTCACGATGTTCACGATGACGTTCATCCCCAGTGCAGGCGCCAGTTTGGCCTGATCCGTCCCATCCCGCAACGCGACCATCGAAGCACGAACCGCCAACGGGGCTGTCAGCAAGGCCAGCAGGCTCAGCGGCGGCAGAACATGCGCCGCGACCGCAATCACCACCGAAAGGTAAGCTCCCGCCGAGAACAGCGTGTACACGACCGCCCCGGCGCGGATGCCGTACTTGGTAATGAAGTGCCCCCGGCCACCGGCTCTGTCAGCTTCCAGGTCCGGGAATTGGTTCAAGAGCAAAAGATTGCTCACGAGGAAGAAGGGCGTCATCGAAGCCGCGAATCCCGCCAGCGAATATCCTCCGCCCAACACAAAATCCGTGCCCATCACCATGCACGTCCCAAAACCCAGTCCCGGCGCCACGAGGCAGGGAAGCGATGTCCTGGTCAGCCATGGAGTATAGAAAACGGCGATCGCAAGTCCCGCGACTCCCAGAGGAATGATGCCCCAGCCCTCTTTCCAGGCGAAATACACCCCGATCGCCGCCGTTACGGCAGCGCACAGCAGCCCAAGTCCAAGCACATAACCGGACATTTCCGGATGCTTCTGCAACGTGCCGCTGCCGCCGCTGAAAGGTGTGCGCTTCGTGTGCTCATCGATCCCGGTGCGGAAATCCGAGTATTCATTCAGAGCGTTCACCGCGCCGTGGACGCAAACCGCGCCGACGAGCGCCAGCACCGCATCGGCCCAACGGATCGAGCCCTTGCGCCAGAGCGCAGCCCCCGCCCCAGCTGCTACACAAGAGAGATTGATGATAAGAAATGGCGGCCGCAACGGGCCGAGGTAGTCCTTGATGGTCGCTTTCATGCTGAAACAGAATACAACATGGTCGACCGCGCGAATTGCGGCTGCTCCAGTTCACGTTTTTGCGAATCGCAAGACCAGGAACCCCATGCGCGCAGCGCGGCTGGTCCTACCGCAGGTGGCGCGAACGGCCTCCACAAGGAGGCCGTTCAGGGTTTGTCGGGCTTTCCAGGCAGTTACTTGTTGGCCTGGCTCTCGCACCACGCGCCGATGCATGGCAGCTTGAAGAGCCTGCCATTCAGTGCGCTGATTACGCACCATATCCACAGCAGCGCA
>Ga0326727_10005829_pt1 | contig 34680 bp, 35 predicted proteins | sample MB2enrmetagenome_FD_207643 | JGI IMG/M metagenome (GOLD analysis project Ga0326727, IMG submission 207643) | Lab enriched peat soil microbial communities from McLean, Ithaca, NY, United States - MB29MY | ecosystem: Environmental > Terrestrial > Soil > Wetlands > Peat | place: USA: New York...
GCTACATGGCCATTGCCAACGCTTACATGAACTGGGGCGGTTCGTTCATCACGAACGACATCTACAAGCGGTTGATCCAGCCGGACGCCTCCGATCGAAGGCTCGCTTGGGTGGGGAAATTCGCGACTGTGGGGATCGTCACCCTGTCCTTTCTGGTCGCGCTGTTCCTGGTCAATCGCATGATGTCCTGGTTTCTGTACATCAACGCAGTGATGGTCGCGTTCATTCTTCCCCTGGCCTGGTTGCGGTTTTTCTGGTGGCGCTTGAACATTTGGGGCGAGGCCGCCGGAGTTCTGCTGGGCCTTCCTTTAGGTTATCTCCTCTGGTTTCCGCTGGGCTTCTCTCAGAAGCCGTTTTGGCTGGCCTTTTTCGTCTTGTTCGCTGCCGGCTGGGCCGCCATTCTCACCACGACTTGGCTGACCCAACCGGAAAGCATGGAAACATTGCGACGATTCTATGCCCGCTGTCTTCCGCCGGGTCTGTGGGGGCCTGTGTCCAAAACCTTTGCGATGGACTATGAGCAAAAGATTCGAGTTGAGTTTCGTGGTGATTTGATAAACTCAGGACTCGGCATCGCATTGTTTAGTTCGATGACCGTCGCCTTAAATGCGGCCTTGGCCGGCCGTTGGAGCCTATTCTCCGGCTGTGCGGCTGCGGCCGCGGTCTCGGGACTGCTTTTCATCCGGCGTTGGCGCGCCTCTGCACTGCTGGCCGTCGGAAGGCCGGTCACCGGCACAGCAACCACCGGGCAGGACCACTGAGCGCGAAGACGAGAGTGACAAGGCTCTCGAGCCCAGGCGACGCGTTGATCGTGGGAATCACGGTCCACCAGTTCCAAAATGAGTCAAATGTCCTGGCTCGAGAGGGTAGAGTTTCGAATCCGTCCGGCCCGGATGACGACGCAGAGCTTGTCGCGAGGGTTCCGATGAGTTCAGACAAGAAGAAAGTGCTGGCCGTCGGCGCACATCCTGACGATGTGGAGATTATGTGCGCTGGTACGCTCTTCCTGCTGCGCGATCTCGGATACGAAATCCATGTGGCCACGATGAGCCTGGGCGATTGCGGCTCAATGGAGCACGCGGCACAGGAGATTCGGCACATTCGTCGCGCTGAAGCCGAAGACGCCTGCCGCGTCCTTGGCGCCACGTATCACTACGTCGGGTTCAATGACTTTTCGATATTTAACAATGATAAGACGAATCGGCGCACAACGGCGCTTTTACGTGACATCGATCCTGGGATGGTTTTCACCCATCCCCCGCAGGACTATATGAGCGACCACGAGATCACCAGCCTGCTGGTGCGGAACGCGTGCTTTTACGCTCCGGCGCCGAACTACGACACTCTGAGCTACTCATCCACGATCCGAAGCTCGACGATTCCGTGTCTGTTCTACACTCACCCCATGGAAGGAATTGACCAATTCGGCAAACCTGTGGCGCCGCAGTTCTACGTCGACATCAGCTCTTCAATGGAAAAGAAGCTCGAAATGCTCGCCCAGCACAAAAGCCAGCGTGCATGGTTGCGAGCCCATCACGGCATTGATGAATACCTTGAGAGCGTCCGCGGTTGGAACGCGGAATTGGCCCAGAAAGCAACGGCGATTTCGGGTCGTCCCGTCGAATACGCCGAATGCTTCCGCCAGCATCGCGGCCATTCCTTTCCTGGCGGAAGCATTTTGCCGGAACTTCTCGGAAGAAAAGTCATGCCGGACCCCTCCTATTAACTCATTGCATTTTCCTTTATGTGGCCTGACGAGTCGCGGTTATTGCACGAGGGGGCTAACTCTACATGCACAATCAGTGCTTGCCAAATGCTTCCCAGACTGGTAAATAGAGACTTTATGACTCATCCCTGGCTAATCCTCCAGCATGTCGCTTGGGAAGGCCCCGGCCTGATCGCTTCCGAAGCCAAGGCGCGAGGTTTGCGCACAGAAATTCGACGGCTCGATCTGGGTGCCAGCATGCCGGCGCCGGGCGAGGTGGATGGATTGGTCGTGATGGGCGGGCCGATGGGCGTCTATGAAACAGACAAGTATGGCTTTCTCGAGAGCGAATGCAAGCTCATACGAGACTTGGTGGCGCGCGGTCGTCCGGTGCTCGGCGTCTGCCTTCAGTGCGGTACGGACCGGGTCAAGCCCGTGGTCATGGGAGACTGACCCCTTACGTCACGAAGCAAGGTATGCACACAAGTTTATTCCATATGAGCATGCTGGCTCTGGCGGGTGTGGCGGGGGCGTCATTTGCTTGGCCGATCAAGCATTTCAAGGGCTGGCGTTGGGAACACGTGTGGGTAGGCCAGGCACTCACCAGCAATATTGCCTTCCCTTTAGCGACGCTTGCCCTTCTGTGGCCTCAATTCCGAAGCTATACAGGTGATGTTTCTGTGGGGCGTTACGCTGCGATGGTAATGCTGGGGATGGCGTGGGGGTTGGGCGGAATTGGCTACGGTCTCAGTCTGGTCCTCTTGGGCCTCTCGTTCACCTATTCGATAATCTTCAGCGTGACCACGGTTTTTGGGGCATTGCTCCCGATGTGGATTGGCCTGCGCGCCCGACCAGCGCACCTCGTCAGCTTCAGCCTGGGCTTGGGCTTGTGTCTCACAGGAATTATCGTCATTGCCAGTGCGGCGGCGCGGCGGGAGAGGGAGGCTTCGGGTCAGGCGGATACCTCTGGGATACTGGCCATGCCGGTGCCGCCGCTTGCTTATAAAACCGCCTTGCTTCTCGCGGTTCTGGCAGGATTTTTTTCCGCGGCCATGGGCCTGGCTTTGGTGGTCAACGAAGATCTCGTGAATCATCTGGTCAAGGGCGGTGTTTCATCGGTCCTGGCCCCGCTGATCGTTTGGGTTCCGCTCGGTCTGGGTTCCGCCCTGGTGGCGCTTGTTTTTGGGCTTTGGTGTGTTCGACGTTCCGCCAGTGTGCGCTGTTTCTATCAATCGCATCCCATGCGGAATTGGTTTTTGGTCAGCCTGATGGGAGTTCTTGGATTCGGCGTGCTATTGCTCTATGGCCTGGGTTCTACCGCCCGCGGACATCCCCCGAGAAACGTTTCGTGGGCGGTCTATATGACGGTTTATATTCTTGCCGGAAACGGCATCGGCTTGCTGACCAGGGAGTGGGAATACTGTTCCCCGGGAACCTACGTGCAGTTGGCGGCGGGAATTGCTCTTCTCCTGGGAGCAATAGCTTCCCTCGCAGCGTCTTAATGGCGGAGGGTTGTTCGCCGTTTCTTCTGGTGGGGTGGAGCAGTCGATTCGCGGACGATTAGCTCAGTTTCAAGAATGAGTTCCCGCCCCGGCTCCTTGTTCTCTACGTTCCTTACCAGCCAATCCACAACCATGTGCGCGAGTCTGGCGCGCGGAATGTTCACACTAGTGAGAGGCGGGCACAAGTACTCGCACAGATAACTGTTGTCAAACCCTACTAGAGAGACATCGCGGGGGATTTCGATGCCGTGTGCCTGCAATTCGCGCAAAACGCCGAGGGCCACGGGATCGGCGATAGCGACCACGGCGGTGAAGTCAAAATGCTCCAAAGCCGATTGGATGGCTTGTCGGCCAGGCTTGGGGCCCGGGCCGGGGCAAGTAACGATATCCGCTTCCAGACCCTCCGGTCCGAATTCTTCCAGGGCTTTCTGGAATGCCTGAGTGCGCAGGCAAATCGAGAGAAACGCAGCCTCGTTCTGTTGCGTGTCGGGATAACTTCGGACGTAGAGAATCTTCCTGTGTCCAAGATCGAAGAGGTATTTCACCGCCTTGAAGATGCCGCCTTCGTAGTCGATGCGAATGTTGCTGACGGTTTGGCTTACCGTCCCCACGTCCTCAAAGACCGCGGGCATCCTGTGCGCACAAAGCATCTCGAGAACTCTCGCATCCATTTCCGTACTCATGATGGCCACGCCCGCCACCCGCATGCCAATCATGCGGCGAACGGTGGAAACCAAATCCGCCGGGGCAAATTGCGTCGAGGCCAAGGAGACCTCGTAGCCGCGCGCCTGCGCTTCCCCGCGAATCGCCTGCGCGATTTCGCCGAAAAAGGGATTGACGATGTCGGAAACAATCAACCCAAACACGCGCGTGCTGCCGCGCGCCAGATTGCTCGCATAAAAGTTAGGTTGGTAGTGGAGCTTCTTAATAGCCGCTTCCACGCGCCGCCGCGTCCCGGATTCCACCGTGTCGCGGCCATTGACGACCGCTGAAACCGTGGCCGTCGATACTCCAGCCAGCTTTGCCACGTCATAGATTTTCGCCAAGGTCTTTGTTCCTCGCCGACTCAGGTTCGGCCATTATAAGCTGGCTCATTGCAAGAATGCAAGCATCTGATGCAAAAATAAATAAGCGCTTAGCAAGACATTATGACCCTCCCTGACCGTTCCGCAGCGTTCCTCAGGAATGCGTCATATGCGCATTTTTAGAGGCTTTATGAGGCTCGCCAAGCACCCGGATTTTTTTGCTTGACAAACAAAATCCACCTGGATAAACTCGGCAGAATTGAAGCGCTTAGAATAAAGCGCGAGTTGTTATGCGGTCAGTTCTTATGAATAAGACGATGTGCTCGGGCATGAGATCGGAGCTTGAACCGTTCATACTTTTGCTAGGGTCGGTTGACCTGATGGGCATCTGAGGTCCCTCGTGTTTTTAGCATCGCACAGAGTTCCCTTTCGCTATCTATGCGCGTGTCTGCTTTTGATGCTTGGGCCGCCCCTCGAGAGGGTCGCCGCCTCGTCAGGCGAGGCCCAGCATAACCAGGTACAGTGGGCTGCGGAGATAAAGCGGGCCTTGGCGGGTGCGGATGCCCCTCCACAGATTCTGGCTCTCCTCACGGATAATCGCTGGGCCGACGCTGAGGCTGAACTGAACGTCCTTGCTTCGTCCGGTCTGCACGACCCTGAACTGGCAAACCTCCAAGGGATCCTATCCCTCCTGCAAGGGCATCTACCGCAAGCACAGCAAGCGTTTGAGCGCGCGCTCGCATCGGTGCCCGGATTCGACGCTGCTCGCCGAAACCTGGCCATAACGTTTTGGCACGAGCACCACAATGGGGAAGCTGCCGGGTTGCTCGGACTCTTTCACGACAAGCACCCCGATGACGCCCTCGGCAACCTCTATTTGGGGCAAGCTGAATTCTCCGAGCATGATTGCTCCGCAGCCGTGAAATCGTTTCATCAAGCGGGCGAACTTCTGCCTTCGTGGCCCGCGGCGATGTTCATGAATGCGGTGTGCGATTCTCAGCTTGGGAATGCAGACGAGGCTGTGGGATTGCTCAAGCGAATGGGCCCACACCCTCATTTACCACCCCAGAGCGTGTTTCAGTTTGCGGTCCAGGCCGAAAGAGAGGGCCGGCATCTTGTGGCGTTCGCCGCGCTTCGATTGCTTCCGGATGACTATCCGGACCCCTACCTCCACGCTTACGACACGGCGTTGGCGGCCTACGAGGCGGGCGATTACGACGCGGCAATTTCCGGCCTCCATCAGCTCGGTGAGAGCGGCAAGTCAACGCCGGAGTCACTCAACCTTCTGGGAAACGCCCTCCAGAACGCGGGCTTCGCCCAGAAGAAGCCGCAACTCGTTCAAGAAGCTTATAACGCTTATCGGCAGGGGATCTACCAGGACCCGCACTATCTGGGCAACTTCCTTGACATCGCGCTGCTTGCTATGAAACTGACCGACTTCAATTTAGCCCAGCAGCTTCTAACCCAGGGAGTAAATCAAAATCCCCAAGCCGGCCAACTGCTTCTTGAGCGAGGGACAGCGTACGAGTTTGGCGGCCAGAATGACCTTGCTGCCGCGGACTATGTCCGCGCCCAGCAAGTTAATCCGGCCGACCCGATGCCATACGCTTTTGAGGGCCTCCTGAAGATGCAGCATGGCAAATACCAGGAGGCAGTTTCGGCGCTCGAGAAGGGCATCAAACAAAGCCGCAAGCCCCAGGTCTGGCTTTACTACCTCCTGGGCCGCGCTCTCCAGCAAAGCGGCGACACGACGGCCAGGGCTCAGGCCCAAACTCGCGAAGCGCTCAAGGAAGCGATCCGGCTCGATCCTCACTTCACGGATGCTTATGGGCTTGCCGGGCTCGTGTATCTGAAATCCGGCGATTATGAACAAGCCGCACACTTCCTCCAGATGGCTCACCGGCTCGATCCCAATAACTCCGACTACGTCTACAAGCTGGCAATGGCCGAAAAGCTTAAGGGGGATCCGAATTCGGCGGCGAAGTATCTCAAAACCTTCCAAGAGCTCAAAGCGGCCAACGATCCAGCCAGGGTACGCGAGTACTACATGAGGATCCTGGTCGCCCAGCAATCCACGCCAGCCTCACAAGAAGCGGCCGGCTCTAACGATCGGTAATGGTTAGCTGCATTTGCTGAAGACTTGATTATTCGCGGCGGGTCAAAAGACAACGAGATAAGGAGATGACGATGACTTTAATGCCAATGAAAGAATGGAACTGGTTTACCAGAGTGCTCCCTACCCTGCCGGCGAAATCCCTCGAGGCCAGAGCCGGGAAGAATTTGACAACGCTCTTCACCGTTGCATGTTTTCTGGGTGTCGTGCTGCTGACGTTCGTGCCGAGCGGACTCGCGCAATCGAATGTCAGTGCCGGCCTCTCGGGAACGGTGACGGACCCGTCCGGGGGTGCCGTACCAGGCGCGCGTGTGTCGGCGACGAACACCGCAACAAATGTGGCGAACACCACAACCACGGACTCACGGGGCTTTTATTCCTTTCCCTCCCTTCAGCTCGGAGACTACGTCGTAAAAGTCGAGAAAGAGGGCTTTGAGACGCTCATTCAAAGCAACGTGACGCTCCACGCGGGAGTTATGCAGCAGCTCTCGGTTGAGTTGAAAGTCGGCAGCGTCTCTCAGGAGGTGACTGTAACCGGGGCGCCCCCTGCTCTTGAAACCAGCTCGGCGAGCTTGGCGCAACTTATTCCTACCCAGGCCATTATGTCCCTCCCGCTGCTGGGGCTCCTCCCCTACGACCTGCTCGGAGTCGCTCCGGGAGTAACCGGCACAGGGACGCTGGGGGGAACTGCCAACACCACCAACGACGTGATCGCCAACGGGCAGTACCTCAACATTAACGCCGGAGGCCGCAGCTACGAATCCAACCTCTTCAACATCAACGGAAGCAATACCACGGACTCGCCCGTGGGGGGCAGTGCCGCGGCCGGGGTTCTGCCGGATGTGCTCGCGGAGATGCGTGTTTCGACGAACGACTATGACGCGCAATACGGCGGCCAAGCGGGAATGATCGTTAATTCCTCAACCAAGAGTGGCGGCAACCAACTCCACGGCGACGCCTTCGAATATCACATGGACAACGCATTGTCTTCGCGCAATGTCTTTCAAAATAACCCCAGTTCGTACTATCCCTGGCGCCGGAACGAGTTTGGAGGCGTGATCGGAGGACCCATTGTGAAGAATCGCTTCTTCTTCTTCGGATCCATCGACATCCTCAAAACCAACGGTGCTTCCTCGGAAGTTGAAACTTTCGAGACCCCGGCATTTGACAGCTTCGTAGAAACCAACTTCCCTAATAGCATCGCTGCCGGCTTAGCGAAGAACTTCCCCGCCCTAACGGGGGTTGGTGGCTCGCCGATTCCCCTTTCCAACATCCTAACGCTTTCTCAGTACTACTCGATTGCCCCCGGGTATTACTACCCCACTCTTGCGTCGGCGGAGGCGTTGGGTTTCGCCGCGGACCAGCCCGTCGTCGGAACAGGTGTCTGGACGCCCAAAGGTACCCGCCATGGGTACAATTTCACCGTGCGGCCAGATTATTACTTCAATCAGCAGAAAGACCACCTTTTCTATTACGCACAGCGCTCCAGTGATGATCGGCTCGATGAAGATCCCCGCTCCGCTTTCCAAGGGACCGCACCATTTACTACGGACGCCATGAACCTGAACGAGATTCATACCTTCAGCCCGACGCTCATCAACGAGTCGGTCCTTGGCTGGTACCGAACGACTGGCGCCGAAAACGCTCCCACATTAGCCTCTGCGGACGCTATTCCCGGCGTTGCGGTGGGAGGGATCTGGGGCTACGCTGGCGGCGGGTACCCCTTTTGGCCGGCTAGCTATGTGCAAAATGTCACGAACTGGAATGACATGCTCACCCTGATGAGGGGGTCACATACTCTAAAGATGGGCTACGGCATTCGCCGTTGGGAAGACAATGCCAATTTCACCGGCGCCTACACACTCCCCTACTACTACATGGCGAATCTCGTCGACTTCTCTCAGGACATGCCGTACCAGTCCACCGAGCAGGGTGTCGACCCTGAAACAGGTATGGCCACCAGCCAGGTTCGGGGTTATCGAGCCACCGAAAATGACTTCTTCATCAATGATAGCTGGAAGGTGAAGAGGAATTTGACGATTAGCCTCGGCGTTCGCTGGGATTATTTTGGGAATCCCAGAGAAGCAACGGGTAAACAAGAAAACTTCATCCTGGGAAGCGGTTCCAGCCTGGCGCAAGAGGTTGCGAACGGCAGTGCCCAAGTTGTCCCTGTACTATACCATAATGCCCGGCATGACAATTTTTCACCCCGGGTCGGTTTTGCATGGAATCCCGAATTTGCCAAGAAGCTCGTGCTGCGCGGCGGGTTCGGCACTTTTTATGACCGCCCGAGCAACCAGATTTACACGAACAACCGCGCCAACATGCCGTTGTTCGCTGTGCCGACCTTCGGAGTGCCTACGGGAACGCCCGTCAACTACGGCTTGTGCACGGCGGCCAGCGCGACCAATGTGAGTTGCCCGGAGAACCCCCTCCTGACCGACGTCAAGGTAAACAGCGTGGGGGGTCTCGAAGTGCCCGTCATCGGTCCGGGAGGGGTGGTCGAAACTCTCATCCCCACGACGCAATACGGCACGTCGGCACAATTTCCTGTTGCCTACAGCGAAAATTGGAACCTCGGAATCCAGTACGCGCTGACTCCCAGCCTGGTGGGCGAGGTTGACTACATCGGGGACGTGTCGCGACATAACTACATGAGCACCGACATCAATCGTGTTGATGGAGATAACGTCGGCGGACTGCTCGAACGTCCCAACCCTAGTTTCGCCGATATCGAGTTCTCTCAGCCTATAGCCAACAGCAATTTCAACGCCCTCTCTGTGGGCCTGCGTAGGAACGCCTCGCATGGAGTCATTTTGGCTGCCTACTATACGTGGTCCCATTCGCTTGACTATTGCTCCAATTATCTCGAGGCATCTTGCGCCGTCCCTGAGATCTCAAACATCCGTGCCAACTATGGCCCCTCAGACTTCGACGTTCATAGTCACTTCGCTGCGTACGCAACTTGGGCGGTGCCTGTCGTCTTTAGCTCCAACGCAGCGTTGAGTCGTGTGGTGAGTCATTGGACGTTAAGCCCCGTCATCACGCTCCAATCGGGCTCGCCGTTCAACGTGACTTGCAACGGCGGCTATACAGCAGGGTGCGATTACAACCTTGACGGCTACGGCGCCGACCGTCCGGACCAGGTGGGACCCATCCAGTTCGTGTCGAACTATCCCAATCGGCACAGCTTCGAAACGGGAGTCTTCCAGCCCGGTGCGGGGCAGTTTGGGACCCAGTTCTATGCCCCGACAGGAGTTCAGGAAGGAAACTTGGGCCGCAATACGTTCCGTGGCCCTGGTCTCGCAGACATTGACTTTGCACTCAGCCGCCGCTTCCGGATGAGTGAGAGATTCGGGCTGGAGGTCGGAGGGCAAGCATTCAACCTGTTCAATCGCGTCAACCTCAGCGGACCGGATGGCGGCATGGTAGATCCAACGTTCGGCATGTCAACCGGCATCCTCGCTAATCCGCGAACGTTCCAGGTGTATGCGAAGGTACACTTTTAGTGAAGTTGTCTGAGCACAGCTCGCCTTTGATTTTCCGGGTAGCCGTACGGGGCTTTATGGCTACCCGGAAGTGATTTTTGTTGATATGAAGCTTACGTTCTGAAGTTCCCATCGGCAGGCTCCTCCAACTCACTCGGCCCTCCCGGTTCATCCGGGAGGGCCGGCTTTTTCAACTGCCAAGGAGTACGGCCTTGTGTTTGTACTCCGTAGCACTAATTGCAGCCTTCTTCGCGCGCCGCGAAGATTTTTTGCTTGATCGTAGGGGCGAGCGGCGCTCGCCCCAGGGCCGAACGCTGCTCGCCCCAGGGCCGAACGCTGCTCGCCCCAGGGCCGAACGCTGCTCGCCCCAGGGCCGAACGCTGCTCGCCCCAGGGCCGAACGCTGCTCGCCCCAGGGCCGAACGCCGTTCGGCCCTACGTGTTTGGTTACGGCTCCGCCGCGCTGTGTCGAGGCTTTAAAGGCGCAGAGCACACAGAGGCACTCCTGGCACATGGAAATATCTTCGCGCGCCGGCCAGGATTGCAAAGATTACTTACGGGGCAAATCGCCATGAATCGACGTGAATTCTCCAAGAAAATGACGGTGGCCGGGGTTATGGGCCGCACTCTATTGCACCAACCGGACGCCAACGAGGCAGCGACTGCTGCGGAACATAAGGTGGGAGCGAGCGGCGCGCGCCCCGAGGCCGAACGCCGTTCGGCCCGACAAGCGGAAACCTCCACCGCAGCGGCCGGTCAATTTCCTGCCGGCGTCTACACGCCGTTTGGTTATCTGGATAATCCGTACCACACTTGGGATCTGCACCCCAGTGGCGTTCTGCGCTCGGTGCCTCCCCTCGGGATGGGTTTGTACTACCCCACGGGACCCGGCGGTTATTTCGACTACAAGAGGAATTCCGTCTATCGCTCCATACTTCGCCTGGGCTTTCGGGTCGGCGACAACGTTTTGTTTGAGGAGGGCGACTTCCGCACCGCCGGCATCGTGCTCAGCGCATCGCACCATTCGAAGAACCTCCTGAGGTTGGACTTTGCTGTTTCGGACCTCTCGATCTCCGTGAGTTTCTTCCTGGTGGACGAGAACACTCTCGCTTGTAAGGTGTCGCTGCGGAACGGCAGCGATTCAACTCGGGACGTTCGCGTCTTTGCTGCGCAGCGCATTGAGCTTGGCGAATCCTCGTGGTGGGGACGGGACGGGATCGTCGGCTCCTTCGACGAGCATGAGCAGCTTTCCACTCTCCGATCATTTGCGGCCGGACCGGTTTTTGCTCTCACGGTGGATCATCACGTGGACTCGCGCCTGGTCACTAAGGACGACGCTGCCTTGAAGACTTGGATGGCAGGGAAGGGAACCGCCACGCCTGCCGCGACAGCGTACTACCCGGATGCCCTAAACTCCGCCTTGGGTTTTGAGGCTAGCATCCCTCCGGGCGCGAAATGGACGGCCCAGGTCCTGCTCAGCCGTGCGGTGAATGAGCGCTTCGCCGAACGCGAAATCAGCGTGTCCGCGCCTCGTGCCGAGTCTCTCTACGCGGAAAAAATCGCCGAAGACGATCGCTTCTGGAGCCGGGCTCCCCGCCTGGACGGCGACTTCCCTGAACACTGGAAGCATTCCTGGGTTTATGACTTCGAGACATTGCGGATGATCGTCAGACGACCCGTGGGGGTTTACAAACATCCCTGGGACGCGATGCAAATCCAGGCGCCCCGCAACGTTCTCGCCGAGACATCCATCGACATGTTGGCCTTGAGCTACGCGGACCCCGAGACGGCTCGAGCCGTGATGCTGGGCCAGTTCCAGGACGCGGTGGAAGCCAACGTCCCTTGCATGCGCGAGGACGGGACCATGAACATGGTGGCGGCCGACGGCGGCGAGTGTGGAACTTCCCTGCAATGGTGTTACCCGTTCTATTGTATGGAGTCCGTTCTGCTCCGCACGGCTGACCAGACTTGGCTGGCCAATCTCTATCCGTATCTTGCCGCCCATCTTGAATGGATGCTCGAGAACCGTACCGACCCTCAGCAGTGGATAGTCGCGAAGTGCAGTTGGGAAACGGGAATGGACGCGTCGAGCCGTTTTCTGATTCAGCAGCCTACCGGGGGAGAGTTGATCGACTTCATCCGTGTCGCCGAGCTCCAGGCCGCGATGGCCCATGCCGCACGCACCATGGGGGCATACGCAAAGCTTTTGGGCCGCCGGGGCGAGATTGGCCGTTGGCAGGCACTATCCTCCCGATACGCGGACAAGACTCGCGAGCTCTTCTACAAGGATTGGTATTATGACGTGGATAGCCGTTCGGGTAAGCGGATCGTGATTCCGGGTCATCGTGAAGTGACGCAGATGGCGCCCATCATGTGTGGCGTTGCCACCCCCGAGCAGATCAAAGCCATGACGCCGGCGATGCTCGAGTATAGTCCTCAGCAGGACTACTGGCTGGAGTGGCCCTCTCTTGTCCTGCCTTATGCAGAGTCGATGTGGCGAGCGGGCCAGCGCCAGCCGCTCGCGCAAGTCCTCTTTGAAATCGTGGACCGTGCCTACCGCTCCATGGATCGCCGCGAAATCGAGCCGGGAAAGAGACTTGGCTGGCCAGGCGTGAGTTGTGAATACTGGGGCCAAACGGGAGCGGCGGGTGGAGAGGGTTACGGTTGGGGCGCCACGCTGCCTGCGCACATCATTCGCAGCCTCTTTGGCTTTCGCGAGCTCGAGTGGACTCAGGGGGAGCAGTGCGAACTTGGCCCGAATATTCCCGAAAACCTTGCGGGTGAAGGAAAATCGTTCCTGCTCCGCAACCTGCATTTCCGCCGACAGCGGTTTGACCTGCGATATAACCAGGCGCCTGAAGGAGAGTTCGACGCAACTTTGACAATGGCGCAGAAGACTCAAGGGATTCGGGTCACTGACGAAGCCGGGCGCGAGGTGCCTGTGCAATGGTCCGGCAACGCCGCGACCTTCAGGGCAAAAAACCACGCGCTGTATCGACTTCGTTTCGTACCGTGAGAAGCGAGCGCCTTTTATGCTGGTAGGGTGTGAGATGCGAGCATTCGATGCGTCACTGGAAGGCATTTACGAATCTCCAGGGAACCGGCGGGGCAGAACTGGGGGACGTAATGCTGATGCCAGTGGTGGGCGGGCTCAACTGGGCTTGGAACCAGAGTACGCCGGGCGAGGGGTATTGCTCGCGCTTCTCGCACGAATGCGAAGAAGTCCGCGCAGCCTACTCCAGCGTGTACCTTGAGGCCCCAGGCGTGAAAGCGGACTGGATAAACAAACCAATAAATAGGATTCCAAGAAGACCCCCAATAATTGCATTTCCTGGTCATCCCGCTTGAATTATCACAAGGTAAACATGATGGTCATAATCTCCCAGGGCTTCACCGCCAATCGCAGTGAACCATCCGCTTTTAAATGAAGAAGTTCTTCCTTGTCTTCGATGAGGTTGGCTCTCCAGGCTTGCAGGATCGGTCTTGAAAACCTAAGGCGCGCTTCACATTCGAATCCCTCTGCCTCATAGAAGCGCAGCGCTAGATGGTCACCATCCTCGCCTTTCTTGAGGGTCGTGATCACCAAGTTGGCTGGCTCAAGGTGAAGGAAGCTCTCGCTTGGGGCGGCCGTTCCTTGTGGAGGTTTCGTTGCGTCCGAGCTAGCAAAAGCCACCAGGGGATAATTAAACCCCATTGCCCCCCGATAGCGGGCGCGCCAGTTATCCGCGTGTGGCATCACGGACAATCGGTAACGGTGGGTTCCTTTTTGGGTGAACCAATTTAACGGGTTCCACGACTGGCTCTTGCGCGTGCAAAGCAATACGTGCTGAAGCAGGGGACAGGATAAGGGATGATCGGTGTCATCGCGGAAGAGATGAACCGTAGTGTCCGACGCTAACAAGCAGCCATGACCCAAGTAATGAGCATCGGATGCATCGATCCAGTTGATTGCCTCGCGGTAAGCAAGTGGCCGCTTGGCGCCGTAGGGAACGTTCTCGAACCATGTCCTCAGGGGATCTGACGGCAATAGCGAGAAATCGAGCTCGTCCTCTCCCAGCTCAACTTTGCCGAAAGGGGCCTCATAAGTGATCCGAGCATCGTCGAGGTTGATGGGGAAAACCACCCTGAGCTCTCGCTCTTTTTGGCCGTCCCAATCCAGCAGCTCCAGCTCGATGTCTACGCGATCCAACGAATGATAAAGATGGATGAGCTGCCGCAAACGGAAATGCTGGAACTCAGCCTCACGCACCGCCGTGACCCTCACAGGTGTTCGGGCGAAGGACTTGAAGGGGTACGGATGGCGACTCGTTTGGTCAAAATCCTCCATGCTGATGTCTTGCGGGTCATCCCACGCGAAGCCGAGGGCCGTGAGCTGGATGACCTCCCCCGCGTCGAATTTGCCGGTCTTATACACCTCCCAGTCCAGACGCTTGTCATAAAGGCTCTTGATGCCGCCGGGACCAAAGATCACCTTAAAAAAGCGGTTTTCCGCAACGTCGCCGGCCAATGCCGTGAATCCTTCGGGGTGCGGAGCGGGTTTTAGAGCATACGCGCGATAGCCAAGCGAAGGCACCGCGCGAGCCACAAATACGAAATGAACTGACGGCGACCCGGCGTCCCGATGCACGATTTCGTAAGGTACGCTCTCTCCGGCCTCATCCAGAACCGAAAATCCCGCCCAGCCAGCAGGCAGTTCGAACTGAACTTCGGTCAGGTCCGTTCGCTCCCAGTTCAGCGGATTGAACACCACTAAGGAAAGGCTCGATTCCGGGCTCGCCTTAAAGGTCTTCGCCAGCTTCGTCCCCGCTTCATTGACGAGCTGGTCCGCGAGTTGTTTGGACTTCTCGTAAGAGGCGACAAAAGCCGCGTCTGTGACCGGCCCCTTATTTCCGCCCCACCCATGATCAGGCCAGCAGTTGGCACGCCAAGCCTCGTCGAAAGTCTCCTGAGGATAGTCTGCGAATCCCGCAGACAAGCTCAGGGCGGCATAAATTCGTTCTGCAGTGAGCAGGCGGTTGTGTGCCAGCCTTCCCGCCAGCAGTCCCGCGCGATGGCTGGGCTCATCGTAATATGCCCAGTTGAGAGGCCAATCTCCGCACAGCGTCGTAATATCCAACTCGTGCTTAGTGAATTCATCGAAAAACTCTTCGGCGGAAGTGAATGTCATTCGGGGCGGACTAATCTGCCGGCCTGGGTTCGATTTGTAGTAGTCATTCCAGCTCGCCGCGAACCTCTTCATGGCTTCATTTTGACTCTGAACGTAGGGCGGCAATTCCGGCTGCGGCACGAGATAGTCGAACCAGTAGTCGTAGATCAGCTCTTGGGGAAGCTGCCGGGGCCGGTAGTAATATTCCCTCTGCTCGGCAAACTTTAGCCAGCCTTCGTTGCTCTTGGCATCGAGGGGGTCAACAAGAGGTGTTGCCGTCAGGCCGTATGTGAAAATAGTGGACCCGTCGAGGCCCTGCCACCAGTAAAACCCAAATGGCATCCGTCCCTGGATGAGGTACTTGATTCCGGCCTTCTTTAGGATTTGAGGCATTTGGACAGTGAGCCCGGGCGGGTCGGTCTTGAAGTAGGTTTGCGTGTCCACGCCCGGGAAATGCTTTCTCAACCACCGCCGTCCTAAGTAAAACTGGCGCGCCAGTTTTTCCGGGCCCACGTGAACTTCCAGGCATTGCACGTAACTGGCCCCCCAGGCGAACCGGCGAGCTCGCATGTAGCCGGCGACCTCCTCCCGTTTTTCCGGATGCCGTTCCAGGAATTCCATCAGGTACACCGTTGATTCCATCGAATAGCGAAACTCCGGATACTCCTTAAGGAGCTTGAGGGCCGGCAGAATGATTCTTTCCGAGCGAAAGTCCCCCGTTTTTTCCTGCGTGTCGAGCCAACCCAAGTCATTGTGGCAGGTACAGTGAATGGCGAAGGCGCCGCCCTCGAAATGCGAACGAAAGGACGGAATTCTGAGCGACCGGGCGGAGCCGAAGACCGAGGTTCCATTGACTATCTTGAACTCCATCTCGGCGTCACTGAAGGGGGCAGGGATCCATACTGGCTGGTGGCTCACCGCTCGGCCGGGAACGGTTTCCAACGGAATCGCGACTGGGCGCTCTCCCTTCTGGGAGATGGTCAGCCGTGCGCCGTCGATCGCGCCCTCAGGATTGATGATTTCGAGGGTTGCAGTTTGCACCGGCTTGCCGTCATGGACGTCATACATCGCGTGGACGTCGACCTCAAACCCCGGCTCGTGCCGTTGGGGAAAGATCTTCACCTTTGCGATTCCGGTCTCCAGAACACCGGGCCGCCCCCAGACGTCCTCAATCTGGATGCGCATAAACCCCGACGCGCCCGTGCCGGGAAAACGAACGATCTGGTACCAGTTCGCGTCCCGCAGTTCGGCTGTAACCGCGGACCCATCCGACAGGGCGCATCGAATCCTCCGCGGAGGCGCGTAAAACCGGGTCCGCGAGAAGGTGGCCAAATAGGGATCGGAACCGACCACATCATAGGCCAACGGCCGGCCCAGAATCCACAACTCGCTCACCGTGCATGGTGTGGGGAAATCGATTTGCACCCACGCACCCACCAACTGCTCGCCCGCCTCCCACCCAATATGTTCGTCCTTATTGAAGATGTTCTCGGGGCGGTATCCCCACGGAGGATCGGCAAAATACGAGGAGGCTTCAGCTTTCGGCTTGAAGGTTTCATTTGCCCAATTCGGATTCTCATCCCTTTCGCTCTCGGGTGCCGCGAGCAGGCGTGAGCTCGACACGACTTGAGCCAATCCGCCGGAGGCTATCCAGGCGAGACCGGCTGTCCCGCTGCTTTTCAGAAAGTTTCTTCGGTCCATGGTCCGCTCATCCTCATTTACGCAGTGAATTATTCGGTAACACTCTTGGCGACAAGTCTTTCAGTGAACGCGCCGTAGACGCCGGTTCGCCTCGGCAGCTTCAACTGCTTTGGACCGCCTGCATTCGTGTGGACCGCCAGAAAGTGACTGTCGGCTCCGCAACGTGCGTCCAAATGCAGCCCTCAAGACGGATCTGCTGCGAGGCAACCGGGATGATCTCGGCTTTTTCTCGCAGCCCCCAATCCTAAGGGAACCCCTGCGCTGGTGGCAAGAACTGAGTGACGCCATAGAAAGTTTCCTCCGCGATGCGGCATGGGTCTTCTCCGCCTTGAGCAATGGTACCTTGGCGCTTGGCCGTCGCAACTCGATTTCCCGGATCCGCCGGTCGGTTCCCAAGTCGAACGGAAAAGGATTGGGACAGTATCAAGCTCTTCCGCGAAGGCTACCATTTCCCGCCGCTGGGTGCCGCGTGCACACGGCATGAAAAGTTTGCCCTCCTGTAATCGACTGGATGTATACTGCGCCCCGGAACCTATGCGGGGAGGGGGCTACCATTCACCTTCGAACCGTCGTCCGCCATGGCCAAGTAGACATAGCTTCCGCTGAGCCGGGTCGGGAGCGCCTGCCCGCCGTTGCCTCACGGGGAGGGGCAAGAAGTTCTTCAATTTCGACATATCACCTGTGTCGGACGAATGATGCGGATCGAGATTTCCTTTTCGGTGAGGGCACATGGACGAACACGTGGGTTTAGGTTTGGCGCTGGTCGTATTCGGGGGGATGTTAAGCGGCAGCTTTGCGCTTCCCATGAAACGCATGCCCTCCTGGAAGTGGGAGAACACCTGGCTGGTGTTCTCGCTTACCGGGATGGCCGTTGGTCCTTGGGTATTCGCGATGGCAACGGTACCGCAATTAGGCCAAGTGTATCATCACGCCTCATGGCATGTGCTCACCGTCGTGCTGCTTTTCGGATTGGTATCAGGCACCGGATCCATGCTGTTCGGTTTGGGGATTGCCCGGCTGGGATTAGCTCTGGGTTCTGTTTCCTATAATCAGATTTCGCAGCGCCTCTGCGTCCCAGCGGGGAAATAGGCTTGGAGAAGGACAAACATGACTCCTCGGGAAAGAGTGTTGGCGGTTCTGAGTGGGCAGAAGCCCGACTTTGTACCGTGGTTCGGTGACTTGGATTATTGGGCGACCGCGTTGATAGGGCGGGGCGAAAAGCCGCAGGACTTCAAGCAGAGTGACGCTTACCTCGACTGGCACCGCGACTTGGGAGTGGGTTTCTACTTGCAAGGCTGTTTTCCCTTCCGGACCATCGTCGAGAATTGCCGGGTACGGGAATGGACTGAAGGAAACCTTAGGCGCCGCCAAATTGAGACGCCCTGCGGAACATTGCGGGAAACCTGGACATGGCTCCCGGAATCGTTCGCAGAAGCTCCCACCGAGCACTTGGTGAAGTCGGCCACCGATTTGCGCGCGTACCGTTATTTCCACGAAAACACGCGCTATGAGCCGGACTACGATTTTGCTGAGCGGCGGCGTGGACAAGTGGGCAACATGGGAGTTGTGTTGTGCTATTTACCTAAGAGTCCGCTGATGCAATTAATTGCATTGGACGCGGGGGTTACGACGGTTTTCGAAATCTTCTCCGATGAGGAGGAGGAATTTCGCGAGACCGTGGAAGCAGTTCGGCGCTCGCACGATGCGGCGGCGAGCATCGCGGTGCAGAGCCCCGCCGACGTGCTGATGATCCCGGAGAACCTTTCCTCCGAGTGCGTGGGTAAGACCTTTTACGAAATGTTCATGCGCGACTATGAAGAGACTTGGGCGCGGCGCATCCGGGAGGCAAGGAAGTATTCGTGCATTCACTTGGATGGGACCGTGAAAGGTTTGTTGCGCGAGACGTGCTCGACCAGCCTAACGTTTATTGAGGCGCTTACCCCCGCGCCGGCCGGCGATTTAGAAATCGAGAAGTGGGCGCAGTGGAGCGGCAACTCACGCACCGTTCTCTGGGGTGGTCTGCCCGGGGTATTCTTTACAGAACTGGTGAGTGACGAGGATTTTGATCGGCATACTCGTCACGTGCTGGGGGTCATGCGCTCCGAGCCACGATATGTGCTTGGCGTGGCCGACCAGGTTCCCCCCGATGGTTTGGAGCGCCGCGTCCGTCGCGTGCGGGAGCTTGTCGAAGAATACGGAGCGTATTCGTAGCAGGGATTTTTCAACGTGCAGTTTCCAAATATTGGATGCGGCGGTGGCCGGGGCACCGGCTTCGTCTATAAGGCCGAGAACACCAAGCTCAAGCGGGCCGTCGCCATCAAGTTCCTGCCCGAAGAACTCTCCAGTGCTTGCCAAATGCTTCCCAGACTGGTAAATAGAGACTTTATGACTCATCCCTGGCTAATCCTCCAGCATGTCGCTTGGGAAGGCCCCGGCCTGATCGCTTCCGAAGCCAAGGCGCGAGGTTTGCGCACAGAAATTCGACGGCTCGATCTGGGGGCCAGCATGCCAGCGCCGGGCGAGGTGGATGGATTGGTCGTGATGGGCGGGCCGATGGGCGTCTATGAAACCGGCAAGTATGACTTTCTCGAGAGAGAATGCAAGCTCATCCGAGACTTGGTTGCGTGTGATTGTCCGGTGCTTGGCGTCTGCCTAGGTGCGCAGTTGCTCGCCAGCGCACTTGGGGCGAGGGTGTTTCCAGGCCACAAACCGGAAATCGGTTTTGGGTCCGTCCAACTAACTGGGGCGGGAAACGATGATCCGCTTATGGGTCCGGCCGGGCCAATCGTACCTGTGTTCCATTGGCATGGGGACACCTTCGACCTGCCTCAAGGGGCTACGCTGCTTGCCTCCAGCGAGGACTATCCCCACCAGGCGTTCCGCTTCGGAAAGTGCGCCTACGGTTTACAGTTCCACCTCGAGCCGGATTCGGGGGTCTGGTCGGCGTGGCAAGAACACCTGCCGAGTGGGTTGATGGAGGAATCGAAGGAGCGGCGTCTCGCAATCGAACAGGTGGGCAAAGGGGTGATTGCCAGATTCTTCGATCTGGCCTCGGGCTATATCCCAACGAGCCCTCAAGCCCCCACATGAAGTTTCATCGCCCGGCTTTTCATGCCGCTCGATCTTGTGAAGGATGCTCTTCAGCCAGTGCTCCCTCTCGAGAGGGCATCCCGTCCGGGTACCAAGCCTCCCAAGTGTTGTAGCCGCCGGACAGGTTGCGGGCGTCAAAGCCGTACTGTTCGAGGACTCGCACTGCGTAGTAGGATCTCTGCCCTCTGGCGCAGTTGACCCAGATCCGGCGGTTCTTGGGGAGCTCGCACAGCCTTTGGCGGAGTTGATCAAGCGGGATGTTGATCGCGCCGTCAATCGAGCCGCGCTTGAACTCTTCATGCTCGCGAACGTCGAGCAGAAAAGCGCCACAATTCGGTAGCTCGCTCCACTTCGCCAAGCTAACGTCACCGCGCAGAACGTTCGCAGCTACCATGCCTGCCAGGTTCACAGGATCTTTGGCCATGCCAAACTGGGGTGCATAACACAATTCCGCTTCTTCCAGATCGAAGACTGTGGCGCCCTTTTGAATGGCGAAGGAAATGACGTCGATCCGGCGTTCCACCCCCTCTTCGCCGACCGCCTGGGCCCCCAGGACCAAGCCGTCAGAACTCCGGAAAAGCAATTTCAGGTGCATTACCTTCGCGCCTGGATAGTAACTGGCGTGGTTAGTGGGATGCAGGTAGACTGCCTCGTAATCGGTGTCCTTGGCCTGAAGCAAGCGTTTTTCGCTGACCCCCGTCATCGCGACAGTCAACCCGAACACGCCGCAGACCGCCGTTGCTTGCACCCCTCGGAATCGCGCCGGCCTGCCGCAGATCGCATCGGCTGCAATTCGTCCTTGGCGGTTGGCTGGTCCGGCCAGCGGCACGAGGCAGAACTCACCCCTCACGGCATCGCGGACCTCCACTGCGTCACCAACGGCCCAAATACAGGGGTCGCTGGTCCTCATCGATTCGTCTACACGAATGCCTCCTCGCGAGCCCAGTTCCAGTCCTGCGTCCTTTGCGAGCCTGGTCTCGGGTTTGACACCGATAGAAAGGATGACGATATCAGCCTGAATTCTCGCGCCACTCTGTGTCTCCACCGAAGTCATCCGCCCAGCGTTCCCGTTGAACCGCGCCACAGCATCTGCGAGATGCACCGAGACGTGGTTGTCCAGGAGGTGAACGTAAACATATTCCGCCATTTCACGGTCGAGCGGAGGCATGACTTGGTCAAGCATCTCTACGATCGTGACGTTCAGGCCGCGGCGTGCCAGATTTTCGGCCATTTCGAGTCCGATGAACCCGCCGCCGACAACGACCGCTCTCTTGGAGTTGGTTTCTTGAATCCACGAGCGTATGGCCCGACTGTCAGGTATGGTTCGAAGCGTGAAAACACCCCCCAAGTCGACGCCGGGAAGGGGCGGCCGCGCGGGCACTGCGCCGGGCGACAGAACGAGTGCGTCATAAACCTCCTGAGAGACAGAACCGCTCCTAAGGTCTTTGACCTCAATGCTTCTCGCCTCGCGATTGATGCCAAGGACCTCATGTTCTGCGCGAACCTCGATGTTGAAACGGGTGCGCAATAGATCTGGCGTGGCCACCAGCAGCTTTGTTTCCTCGGAGATGGCGCCGCCGACGTAGTAGGGCAGGCCGCAGTTTGCAAATGATGGGTATGGCCCTTTTTCGAACACCACGATCTCTGCTTTTTCATCGAGCCGCCTCAGCCTTGCGGCGCACGAAGCTCCGCCTGCCACGCCACCCACAATCAAGACTCTTTTAGGGCTCATGGACACAAGTCTCCTCCCAGTATGACGAGCACGTCTCGTGCCATTAGATCTTCAGTGGTTCGGCGGCCCGTTTGCGCACGAGTCGCGACCTCACAGCCTGAGTCAACGTTATTCCGAACGGAGCGAGGGATCTCGCTCCGGTTCTTGATTTTACCCACGCAGGGCTAAGTTGCCTTAGGCCAACAGGATCGAAATGTGCCTGGGAATTCATGAGCAGAGGCCCGCAATCAAGCTGAACAAAACTAGGTACGCTTTTGGCAAGGAGTTATTGGCCCTTCTCAACGGGAAATCCCTTATTGACCCAGTCTTGACCGAAATTGCTGGGAATATATAGAACCTTCACCTTTGTGAAACCCATGCTGTGAAGGGCTTCGTAAGCCGGCTTCAGGGTGGGGCAATGGTTCCAGGGGCAGCACCCGCAATAGAGAACAATGAACTTCTTGCGAGGCAACGGTTCCACCCGCTTCCGCAGTTTTTCCAACTCCTCTGGTTGGGAGGCCGGGCCAATGTATTCTGAACCTGGAATGTGTGCTTGCGCGTAGAGAACATAGAACCCTACGTGGATTGTCATGGGCTTTTGCGCCGCGGGTGACTGGAGGATCTTCGCCAATTCCTCCGGACTGATCTGCACGTCCGCGGGCAATGAAGAAGCCGCTCCCGATTGGCCGGGCGGAAAAGCAAGCAAGGCTTCAGCGGGCGCAGCAACAGTCAACCGATTGATGCCGCTTTGGGTCAAGGCCGACACCAGGAAAACAGAAGCTGCCAACACAGATACTACTCTGAGTACCTTTCGAATATTTGTCATGGTGGTCTCCTCCTCCTTCGGCCTCAAATGATCTGTAAAGCCCTTGTGGCGCGGCTCCTAGCTGTCATTCTCAGCAAAGCGAAGAATCCCTGCCGTTCGTCTTCGACCGCCCAAAGCGGACTGCGAAGATTCTTCGCTTCGCCCGGAATGACATCGTTCCACGCCAGACTGGTGCATCACTCTCCACCTGCCGGTCCCAGGCATGGCCCAAAGGACTGGCCGGAGTTGCCCTATAAGAGCAACTTGCACATATAATCAAACATATGCTAAGCTCTGTCAAGAGGAAAAAGGATATGCCTTATCACCCTTGCCCGCGCCACGGAAACGAACATCCTTGCACCTGCGCCATGGGTAACTTGTATCGATTCGTCGAGCCGGTGCTATTGCTGCTGTTGAAGAACAGGGGCCAATCGTATGGTTACGAACTGACCAGCGATGTCCGGAAGCACGCGCTGACCGATGCCGAAATCGAAGTCTCGGCCCTCTATCGAACGCTGCGGCAGCTCGAGCAGAATAATTGCGTAACTTCCACGTGGGACGTGGAAGGCAACGGACCCGCCCGAAGGCTGTACGTGCTAACGCCTCGAGGAGAGGAGCATCTGCAAGAGTGGATCACCGTTCTCGCGCATCTCTCGAAATCGATGACGCGATTCGTCAAGCAGGCAAAGTCCGCAGTGAAGAAACGCAAGTCCCAGGCCTTAGGATCCCTCGCAAGTGAGCTCGAAAAAGGAGAGAAAGCAAATGAGAATTGCAATACCGACAAACGACGGCACGTCAATCTCTGAACACTTTGGCCGGAGTGCTGCCTTTCTAATTTTCGAAACTGAAGACAGACAGATCAAAGGCCGCTCGACAAGAACCAACGGCGCACACCATGCACAGGGCGCCTGCGATCACCATTCAACGGAAAGCAAGCCACACAGTCATTCAGGGATTGTTGCCGCTCTTGAAGGATGCGAAGTCGTGATTTGCGCGGGTATGGGTTCGCGTGCGGCCGAGGCCCTCAAGGCCGCAGGAGTCACCCAGATTGTGGTAACCATGCCCGGCCCTGCTGAAGAAGCAGTGTCAGCGTTCCTGGCGGGGAAACTGACCCGCAAAACTGAGAGCTTTTGCGCCTGTCGTCGTTGACTCTGGTATAGACTCCGTTCGACCGCAAGAAGCAACAGTTCGGCTGCCGCAAGGTTGCTAGATCGTGTTGGCTCCATGGGTCGACCCTCAGGAGAGGTAAAGCTGACGGTCGCTTCGAGGACAAAGGGGCTAGGGCCCGACCCTCGACGACTGCCAGGCGACCATCTGCCATCGGCCGTCTTGCTTCACATAGACGTCCAGGTAGCAAATCTTGAAGCCTTGCTCTCCTCCGCCAGTCTTGATTTTGATTGAGGCATGGCCGGTCACCACGGCAGCTTGGTCATAAATCCGAACTCGAGTGTCATTTGGAGCGATCGATTCGTACTTCATGTCGCCGGAACCGAGAACCCCGATGAGTTCGGCTTTTGTTTGTTGCAAGCCGTTGGCGTGCGTGTAGATCAAGTCATCCGAGAGGATGCGATTGAGCGTAGCAACGTCAACTCGCTCCATGGCCCGAAAGCGTTGCCGCTCGAGTTCTCGGATCTCGCTTTCACCCTCTCGAATCACCTGAGCCGTGGCAAGCGCCGATAGGCAAACGAAAGAAATCATGACAAGGAACATTTGCTTCACAGCTTCCTCCTGTATTAATTTTACTCTCGTGGAGGCGAAATGAAGAAGATAGGCATACTCGGGGGCATGAGCCCGGAATCCACCGCGCTCTATTATGAGCACATCACCAGGACTTACACGGCGCGCTTTGGCGACTACGGCTACCCGGAGATTCTGATCTATAGCGTGAACTTTCAAAAGTTCGTGGACTGGCAGCACAACGGGCAATGGAATGAGGCCGCGCGGGAAATGGCCGAGGCGCTCGAGCGCTTGCATGGGGCGGGCGCCGATTTCGGGCTCATCGCAACCAATACGATGCACATCGTATTCGACGAAGTGCAGCGTGCCGTACATATGCCCCTGCTCAGCATCGTGCAAGCCACGGCGGAATCCATTCTGGCGGCACGGCTTCGCTCCGTAGGCCTGCTCGGGACAGTTTTCACAATGAGTGAGCGATTCTTTCGCGATGGGCTGGAGCGATCGGGAATCACGGTGCTGGTTCCGGAACCCGGTGATCAGCAACGGATGAACGAAGTGATTTATCAGGAATTATGCCGAGGCGAGATCCGGCCGAACTCCCGGCGGCTGTTTCTGGACATCATTAAAGGTCTCGGCGACCGGGGCGCAGAGGGAATTGTCCTCGGATGCACGGAGATCCCGTTGCTCGTGCAACCGCAACACTGCGATTTACCCCTCCTCAACACCGCGTTGCTGCACGCCACAAAGGCGCTGGCGTTCGCTCTCGAAGCACCGCAATGAGAAGTAACGACCTCCAGTTCAACGTGCTCGTTGGACTTCCCTCGCGGACTCCCCACAAATCTTCACAGACCGGGAATCCTTGACAAAACTACCCATACGTTTTTGCATGCGCGCCGCCATAGTTGGCAAGCACCCTTGAAATGATGGTTGGCAGATGCAAAGAGACCGAGGCCTCCATGTACTATTGATAACTTAAGACTATCGGCTGTTTTACCTTCCTAACAATCCCACGTACGCCGCCGCGCCTATCGCACCGCCGATGAGCGGCCCTACAACCGGCACCCAGGAGTATCCCCAATCTGAGCTGCCTTTACCCGGTATAGGCAGGAGCGCGTGGGCAAGGCGTGGAGCCAAATCTCGGGCGGGGTTTATGGCGTAGCCGGTCGGAGCACCCAACGAGAGACCAATTCCCCAGACCAGTAGCCCAATGAGCAAGGGTGTAAGTCCGCTTTGCACCGGACCAGCGTTCGCCGAGATCGCTAGTACCCCAAAAACTAGCACGAACGTTCCGATTATTTCGGTGAGGAGGTTTAGAGGGCGTCGACGGATGGCGGGGATGGTCGAGAAGACGGACAACTTCGAAGCCTGGCTTTCAGTTTCGGACCAGTGCGCCAAATAAGCCAACCATACAATGACCGCACCGAGGAAGGCGCCAATGAATTGGGCCACAATGTACCGGGGCACATCGCTCCAGGCGAACTTGCCGACCACAGCGAGGCCCAGAGTTATCGCGGGATTCAAATGCGCGCCGCTGATGCGCCCGACCGCATAGACCGCAACTAGCACGCCCATCGCCCAGCCCGCAGTGATCACTATCCAGCCTGAGTTCTGCGCCTTCGTCTTATTCAACATAACTCCCGCCACCACCCCGTCTCCCAAAATGATCAACAGTGCCGTGCCGATGACTTCAGCAGCGAATGGTTTCATGCGCCTCCTCCAGGAACGGATTCTGATTTTCGAGCAGCGCTAACCTGGATATTCACAAATCGACCGAATCGAGACTGCTGCCTCTGACTTGAGAGCCTCCGCAAGAAATACCTACACCGGACAATAAACAAAACCGCGTGGCTCGCAAGTGTACCAGAGTTCCTTCTTATGGTTGTTCACGCTCTCTCTTCTTTTCTGCTGCTTGTTTCATGCGCGCCATCAAATTTCTGAGCCGCTCCCTCTGCTGCCGTTCACCTTCGTCCTTTGGTTCGGCCTGGGGGCGAGTGACCCGCCAAGTGAGCTGACCGGAGAGCGGTCCTTCAGGGTAGGCTCCTGGATCAAAGAGCGTGTAGTTTTGGAATGAAGTGGGCTCTTCTTGATAGCAAGACCGGACGGCCCCGCGCAGCAAGTCGGGGTCGCCTTCGTCCAACAGATTAATGATGCGGACCTGTTGCCGAAAGCGCGCAATGTACTCGATTGGCAGATTAAAGAGATAGGGAGTGAGAGCCCGGGCGCCGATGATCCGCTTGCGCTCGTCTACACCGTTTGCGAGCAGCATGAGGAGAGCATCGCCCGTCTGGTGTCCCGGCGACTCCGGCCCGAAGATCACCAGATACCTGATGTTTGGGTTGGCAACGATGTTACATATGAGCTTTTCGATGCCGATGTTTTCAGTCTGGATGGTTCCGGAGAGGGCAGCTCCACTTTCCAGGCCAACTCGGACCAAGTTCTCAATGTCAGGCGGAATCTTTTCCTGGTCATAATTTAATATGACAGCGACAGCGACGGGCGAGTAGTCATTGCCGCGCAGATAACGCCCCTCTTCGGGCGGATAGCTGGAGGCCGGCTCCACCTTGAACATGGCTTCTCCGTCTAGGCTTTGGCAAAGGCTTGAAGCCGCGCCCGCAGCTCGTCTCGGACGCGGCGGAAGGCCCTCAACGTTTCTTCTTCGGAGCCTTGCACCGCAGCGGGGTCTTCGATGCTCCAATGTATACGTTTTGTTTTCGCCGGGAATAGAGGGCAACTCTCCTTAGCATTATCGCAGACCGTGATCACGTAGTCGAAATCCTGCCCCGCAAACTCGTCCACGGACTTGGAGCGGTGACCAGAAATGTCGATCCCGACCTCCCGCATCACGGTGATAGCTTCGGTTCGCACCTGGGTCGGTTTCGTGCCGGCGCTGAAAACCTCGCAGACATTTCCCGCATCATGGCGCAGTAACCCTTCCGCCATTTGACTGCGAGCGGAATTACCCGTGCAAAGGATAAGGACTCTCACTTAGCCTCCTTAAGATTCCTTGGCGATGAAATCCAGAACGCGCCCTTGAATTTCATCGCGAACGCGCCGAAACACCGTCATGCGCTCAGTGGGTGAGCCTTTCACTGAGGCGGGGTCTTCCAAACTCCAGTCCAGGTACCAGATCGCTCCCGGAAGAACGGGGCAGGCTTCCTTAACTTTGTCGCACACCCTGATGATGAAGTGAAAGTTTTGCCCCAGGAACTCGGCGACATCTTTCGAGGAGTGACCCGATATATCGATGCCGACCTCCCTCATGACTTCCACCGCCGTGGGGTTCAATTCGCCGGCCTGGGCGCCCCCACTGAACGCCTCGAAGCGGTCCCCCGCATGGTGGCGCAGGAAGCCTTCGGCCATTTGGCTGCGGCAAGCATTCTCCGTACACACAAACAGCACTCTTGGTTTGATCATTGATTTCCCTCACTGTCCGTATAGCTGCCCAATAAGCCGTATCTTCACCAAATACAGCAGGGGTGGGGGATTACCCAGGAACCCGTTGAACCGCGTCGCTGCCCTCCCGAAGTGGCGTGAAGTAAGCACGCTGAAAGCGGAGAGCAACTCCTACCAGTCCGATTAGGACTGGCACCTCGACGAGCGGACCGATCACCGCCGCAAATGCAGCCCCGGAATCGATTCCAAACACTGCGACAGCGACGGCAATCGCCAGCTCAAAATTGTTGCTGGCGGCGGTAAAGGAAAGGGTCGCCGTTTTGGAGTAATCCGCTCCAAGCCTCTTGCCCATATAAAAGGAAACCAGGAACATCACCACGAAGTAAATCAGCAGGGGCAATGCGATCCGCAGAACGTCGAGCGGCAAATGAATGATGTATTCGCCCTTCAGGGAAAACATCACCACGATAGTGAAGAGCAAGGCGACAAGCGTAAGTGGACTGATGCGGGGAATAAATCTCTTCTCGTACCACTCACGCCCGCGCAGTCGAAGCAGGGCAAAGCGAGTGAGCATACCGGCAAGGAACGGAATCCCCAGGTAGAAGAAGACGCTCTGCGCAATCTGCTTCATTGACACATCTACAACTGCGCCTTTTAGACCAAGCCAAGTGGGCAAGACAGTGATGAACAGCCAGGCATAAACTGAGTAAAACAAGACCTGGAAAACCGAATTGAAGGCTACAAGTCCTGCGGCATACTCGGTATCGCCCTTGGCAAGTTCATTCCAGACAATCACCATGGCGATGCAACGGGCCAGTCCGATCATAATCAGACCGACCATATAGTCGGGATGGTTCCGTAAGAAGGTAACAGCGAGGACGAACATGAGAACGGGCCCGATCACCCAGTTCTGCACAAGTGAGAGAACCAAAACGCGTTTGTTTCGGAATACTTCGCCAAGCTCTTCGTACCGAACTTTTGCCAGAGGTGGGTACATCATAAGAATCAAACCGGCTGCAATAGGGATCGAGGTTGTACCAATGCTGAACTGGTTCAGAAACGGCACAACTCCGGGCAAGACCCATCCGAGTACGACGCCGACGACCATGGCTGAGAAGTTCCAGGCCGTGAGATAGCGATCCAGAAGACTGAGCCGACTCGTTAATTTCATTGGGATACCTCAATGCCGAAACGCGCCCTGCTCCCTCGGTCCCGGCCGGCTGGGATGACCCTGGGCATCTCGCCTTGTGGAATTTCAGCTCTCGGGTTGCGCAAGGCACCCAGGTCCGAGCGTTCAGGCCACCAGCCAAAAGAACGTGGGCTTTTCCGCCTGCGCCTTTGGGACCACAGTACGCTCATGCCCAATGCGCCAATCGGTCCTTCGACCCCGCGCCCCCCGCGAGTGCATCCCAAACGCCGCAACCGCCACCGCGACGGCCAGGTCAATTATTTCAACGCCGTAACAATCTCGGCTGGATAACCCGTTTTTGGAACTTCTCTCGTGACATGTCTGAACCCCGTTTGCGTTACAAAAGACTCCATGAAAACCGGCCTGCATCCTCCATAGAGGTAAGGATTCCAATTATAGAGTTTATTATAAAGGTCTTGCACAATAACGGGAGTATTATCTCGCTTGGTCAGATTCACCAAGATCAATCGTCCGTCGCTTTTCAAAACTCGCTGGAATTCCTTAAGAACAACAGGAAAATCTGCGATGGGGATCAAATCCAACATAAAACTGTTGTAAAGAACATCAAACGCCTCACCAGGAAAAGCCAGATGCCGGGCATCGCCTTCCTTCAAATCAACATTTGAATATCCGTTCTTGGTTATCAGCTTTTTTGTTTTTTCCAACATGGCCGGAGTCAAGTCAACTCCGTAAACGGTATTATTACGTTCAACTCTTTTTAGGATCTCCAAAAATGAGTGGCCGATACCGACCGCGACTTCTAAGACTTTGTCATGGGGTTGAATGTTAGCCAATTCAATACCTCGCATCCGCGCTGTCTTTTCCATTGGTGCAAATATAAAATATGCTTTGCTCCACCAACGATAGGCTCTTATTATTTTCGCTGGTTCTACCGGAGCTTCGATTATCTCATTGTGCATTTCGTAATGCCTCATAGCTTTCCCCCCTCCTATTGTTGGTTGGTAGCTACGGCCAGCGGTTTTCTGACCGCGGGCTTTTCTGGGTTCGTGGGGCGAATCCTGCAGTTCTTCTCTAGTTCCTATCCCCTAGTACCCAGCACCTGAGCCGGCTTTCTTGCCCGCACGAAGCCGCTCATGAACTTGCCATCGACTTGAGGCGCGATTGCCTCTACGTCAATCCCCTGGCTCGAAAGCAATTCGCGCGCGTCTTCAATGCGGTAAATCCGGGTCGGCTCGATGTTGACCACCTCAAATCCAGCCTGCGCAAGTTTGGCAAGGTATTCGCTCTCCTCCAGCGCCCCGGCCATGCACCCTACCCATAACTCCATGTTGCGCCGAATCTCGGCGGGGACTTCTCCGCGCACTACAATGTCGGATACTGCGAACCGCCCACCCGGCTTGAGCACGCGAAACGCTTCCCTGAACACTCGGTCCTTGTCGGCAGAGAGGTTGATGACACAATTCGAGATAATGACATCGACGGAGTTATCAGGCAGCGGGATGTGCTCGATTTCTCCTTTCAGAAACTCCACATTCTCAATTCCGGCTTTCCGTTGATTTTCGCGGGCCAGCGCCAACATTTCATTCGTCATGTCCAGGCCGTAGGCCTTGCCGGCCGGCCCCACCCGCTTCGCGGACAACAACACATCAATACCCCCGCCTGATCCGAGATCGAGCACCGTCTCGCCTGGCTTCAGCTCGGCCAATGCGGTAGGGTTTCCGCACCCTAAAGAAGCTAGCAGAGCTTCCTCGGGGATTTGACTGGTTTGGCTGCCGTCGTAAAGGTTCGAGGTGATCGGGTCAGGGCAACCCTCCACTGGCGGAGTCGTGCCGCAACAGGAACTTTGCCTCTGGACCACGCGTAGGGCCGCTTGCCCGTATTTTTCTTTCACTGCTTCCTTGATGTTTTCTGCGCTCATTTGTTTCTCCTTTCCTGGCTCCCCTTAGAGGCTTTTACGATCAAGACCAGGTCTCCGGGTTTAACAGCTTTGTTGCGGGTGCAACACTCCGCATAGAGGAAGTTAAGAAGCTCCTGGAGTGCCTCGGTATTCGCCGTGTACCAAAGGAATGTGCCCTCGCGCCGCACTTTGACCAGTTCTTCGTTCTTGAGTTTGTCGAGATGGTGGGAAAGTGTAGAAGCCGGGATTCCGAGCTCGTCCTGAATGTCTCCCGCCACCAATCCCTGGGGATGGGCGGTCAGCAAGAGTTGCATGATGCGCAAGCGCGGCTCGGCCCCCATGGCTGCAAACATATCTGCGTACCGTATGACCTGTTCAGCGTCGCCACGAGTTGTCATAGTTCCATTATACTAGAAATAGGGAAAATCGCAAGGCGGGTTTTGGAGGGTTCAGGGGTAAAGCTGACGCCCGGCAGCGCTCTACAAACTGCGCAGCCACCTGTGATTCTCCGTGACGCCTTTGATGTTCAATCGGATGTTGTTGTAAATACTAAGGCAGCGGTCGCTCAGCAGCCGCCGCATTCGGAGCGCGTTCATTTCCGGCTGCGTGGCCGGATCCGATCACAACGACCATGGACGTGCCGGATTGGTCTCACCATGGGCGGCGCAGGAACTCCACAATCGGACCTAGCGCGAGAGCCGGAAGGAAGCACAGAGCCGCGCCGACCAGAATTGTGCCGAATACCAACGCGCCGAAGGTTAGTGTATCGTCTGGGATGGTCCCGGCCGTGAAGGGCAGGCGGCGCCGGGCGGCGAAGCGTCCGGCCAAGGCCAGCGCAAGTGCCGCCAACCCGTAGCGCCCGGCCAACATGGCAATTACCGTAGTGGCGTTGTAGAACACGCTATTGACGCTCAACCCCGCCATCGTCTGTCCATTATTGGCCATGCAGGAAGCGTAGGCGAATAGTATTTCAGTGAAGCCTCGCGGTCCGGAATTGGTGACCAGCCCCGCCCGGCCTGCCTTCGTGACCACTGTGACACTGGTGAGCACGAGCACCACCATAGGTGTCAGGAGGGCATACAAGGCAATCCAGCGTGTTTCCGCAGAGGTGATTTTCTTGCCTAAGTATTCCGGCGTGCGCCCGATCATCAATCCTCCCAGGAACACCCCCACTAGCGCTGGTATGATGATGCTATACACGCCTGTGCCGAGCCCTCCGAAGACCACTTCCCCCAACAGCATGCAGGCGAGAGGCGCCAGCACGCCCAGTGGCTGATAGGAGTCGTGCATGGAGTTGTATGACCCTGTCGAAGTATTCGCCGTCACGACGGCTGTCAGCACCGACTCACCGACGCCGAATCTAACTTCCTTTCCTTCCATGTTTCCGCCCTCGAGGTGCAGGCCTGCCAGTTGCGGCGGTGGCGCCGTTTCCGCTCTATCGCAGACCACTAGGCCAACTATGAATAGCGCGACCATAACCATCAGCAGGAGCCATCCGGCGCGCGGCCTACGCGCGACATGGCCGAAGGTGATCATAAGGGAGGCGGGCAGCACGGCGATGGCCAGCATTCCGAGAAAGTTCGTGAACGGTGTCGGATTCGCATAGGGATGCGCGCCATTGGCGTTGAAGAAGCCGCCGCCATTGGTGCCCAGATTCTTGATGAATTCCAGCGCCGCAACCGGCCCTTGCGCGATGATTTGCGTACGGCCCTCGAGCGTGTGAACCACGGTGTAGGGTGCCATATTCAATGGGACGCCTTGCCAGATCAGAACCAGGCTGCCAATGAACGCCAGGGGCAAGAGCACCCAGAGCAAGGATCGGGTCAGGTCGACCCAGAAATTGCCGATGGTCGCCGAGCGTTCTCGAGCCAGGCCTCGAATAAAAGCGAATCCAACCGCCAGCCCGGCGGCGCCCGCCAGGAAGTTCTGTGCAACCAGCCCAATCACTTGTGTGAGGTAGCGGAGCGTGCTTTCTCCGGCATAGGCCTGCCAGGTTGTAGTGGTGGTGAAACTCACGGCAGTGTTCGCCGCCAGGTCCGCAGTCATGGGCGTGGTTAGATGGGCGTCCGCCGGGCCGCCGGGCAGCCATCGTTGGAACATCAATAATAGAAACAGCAGCAGGGCGCAGCCGGCGCCAAGCAGCAGGAAGCTAGCGAGGTAAACCCCTGCCGACATCTCTTGCTCCGGGCACACACCGAGCAAGCGATATAACAACGACTCGATGGGGCGCAACAGCGGGTCCAGGAAGGTGCGCCGGCGCTGGCACACGCGTGCTAAGTACAGGCCTACCGGCCGGGCGAGCCCCACTACGATCACCAGAAAAACGATATATTCCACCCAGCGCATAAGAAAACAGGAGTCAGGAGTCAGAAGTCAGTCGCCAGAAACGGCTGCCCTGAGCGCAACACTGGTTAGTCTTCTGAATTCCGACTCCTGACTTCTGACTTCTTCTTTTCCATTTGGTCCAACGCCAGGTTCAGCTCCAGCACCGACACGCGCGGGTTTCCCAGGAACCCGAGCTGGCGCCTCTCGAGGTGGTCCGTTACCAAGCGGCGGACAACTTCTTCACCGAGGCCCCGCGCACGCGCCACGCGGCGAACTTGCAGCAGCGCATTGGCAAGGCTGATGTGCGGGTCGAGCCCGCTGGCGGAGCGGGTGACGGCATCGACGGGAATAGCAGCGTCGAAGGCCAGGCCGTTCCGCTGGCGGTAGGCTTCAGCCAGTTGCCGGACGCCCGCGAAGTCCGACGAACCGTTCACGAGCTTAGGATTATTGGGACCTAAATTGGTGCCGCCGGATGCCGTCCCGTCGTAGCCGCTGCCCGCCGCCGACGGCCGGGATTGAAAGTATTCGGGCCGCGTGAATTCCTGTCCTATCAGTTCGGAACCGATGACGGCGCCGCCTCGCCTCACCAAGCTCCCGCCCGCCTGGCGCGGGAACAGCGGCCAGGCAATCGCCAGCAGCAGCAAAGGGAAGACGCAGCCGGTGAGCACTGTCAACACCAGCACGCTCAAGATGGCCGGCCGGATTTGCTCCCTGAGCTGTGCTTGGGAGGGGGGAGGAGCAGCCCATGTTTCCGGGGGTTCGTCGGATTCACTCATACCATAACTGATACCACCGGCGAGCTAAACAAGTCATAAAGAAGCCAAAAAGAATCCGTAAACGCGGCGAGCGCGGACTTCAGCTTTCGAGGCCCGCGCTCGAATGCCTCCACCGTCAGTCCTCGCTGTCCATCGTGGAGGGTGGGGCAAGCCCTACCCCTACCAGAAGTGAATGGACAGCCTCTCCTTAAGGCTGAGCATGTCCCACATCTTTGGCTGGACGCCGCGGGTAGATCTGATCCAATAGCCCTCTCCCCACGGGAGAGGGCAAGACCCGTTTACGATGTACCGGTTTCCGAAATGAGATGCACAGGAGGGCCAAAGCACGCCTACCTCCGCATTGCAGGGTCGTAAATTCTTGTCTTTTTACCGAGCTTTTTGCACCCCGCTGTTTCTAGAATCTTGAATCTTGAGTCTGAATTGCGGCCGCAGGCCGCCCTGCAATGCAAGGTCGCTAATTCTTGTTTTTTGGCAAACATTTTGGGCGTCATGTAGGGGCGAGTGGCGATCGACCGGTTCCGAGGGACGAGCGGTCGCCAAGGGGGGACAAGGCCGACCGCTTAAGCTTACTCCTGCCGCAGGACAGTGTTGGGATCGACTTGCGATGCGCGGCGGGCGGGGATAAACGCTCCCAGGGCCGCCATGGCCAGAAGGGCGAAGGTGACCAGCGCGACGAGAGGCAAATTGAAGCCGCGGCCTTGCACCAGGTTGGCGAGCGGCCTAGACACAGCAAGACTGAGGACCAGGCCGATAACGACTCCACTACCGGCCAAAATCATCCCCTGCTTCAGCACCATCCCGACCACGTTGGCAGGGTCCGCCCCAATCGCCATGCGGATGCCGATCTCGCGATGCCGCAAGCTCACCGAATACGTCATCAACCCGTAGAGTCCCACCAACGCCAGCGTCAACCCAAGGAAACCCAGCGCCCCGATGATTTCGCGAATTATATCCATGCGTTGTTTCACAGTAAGGTCATAGACCTCCTCGATGGACCGGACGGCGTAAATCGGCTGGTTGGCGTCCAGCCGCCGCACCAGGTCGCGTAACGGGCCGGCCTCATCGGCGGGAGGTCCCTCGGTTTCAAGCATCAGGGTCATCGCTCCGCTGGGGTTCTGGGTCATGGGCAGGTAAAGGTACTCGAGAGGCGGTTCGAAAGGGTTCAGGTACGTGCTCT